>JMSU01000035.1_pt1 | contig 97556 bp, 91 predicted proteins | sample 179011 | NCBI WGS metagenome assembly JMSU01 (sample SAMN02769580, study PRJNA246767) | bioreactor metagenome | isolation source: Culture-1 Bioreactor ArsB derived from microbial biomass from the upper 2 cm... | place: Germany: Bremen | collected day 87 after inoculation
CTGCTTCCTCATAACCTAGTTTTTTACTCAATTTTTTTATAGACCCATGAAATTTAAAAAATACACTTATTGTAGCTTCTTCATCTCCTTGTTGTACTCTTTGTAATAGATCATATAATCCCATGTCAAATCCCCCTTTAGTCCTAAAAATAGACAAGCCTTTAATATATAAAGACGAATTTCGAGTTGATTTTGTAAACCGGTTTATTTTGACTGATTTTGTAAAATTTTGCTAACAAAGTATATATCTGGTTTACAGCACATGGGTTTTTATGAAAATATAATATAATTATGAATAATTTGTAAAATACGATTTAATGATAGCTCTTCAAAATATACTTTTTACTAATATTTTCAACCCGTAAATTGACATTGGGAAATAATATGAACTTAAATACACAATGTTAACTTATAAGCAGGAATACTGCCGAAAAATTGCCGATAGTGTACCGGTTTTTTGTGTAATTTTCTGGTAAACTTTAAAATAACAGAGCTATGGAAATGAAAAACCTTTGAATTAAAGAGTAAAAATTTCTAGGACAAATACGAATTAAATTGAAAGAACATCCAGCAATTTATATTGCTTGAGGTTCTTTTTATTGTACTTTTTTACAGATTTTCATTTCTGATAATTAAAATTTTTTATAACTACTAAGGGAGATATATGACTTTATACAATCAATTAAAAAAGGGACAAAAGGTAGATAAGAAAGCAATGGAAGATATTTATTCAAGATTCTATTTGAATATTAAAAAATGGGGTAAAAAACTTGGTTATGAAGAAGGCGAAACAGATATAACAATAGCCTTTTTAGAGCTAATTAAAGATATTAATTTAGAAAAATTTAAAAAAGAAGACAAGGAAATCGAAAGATTCATTTATACATCAGCATAGGACCAAAGGTATAGCTAGGGAACTTGGAATATCTAGATAATCAGTTAACAACCTTGAAAAAAAGGGACTTAAAAATCTAAGAAAGACACTAAGTCAGTGGGGAATGGAAATGAATAGAGAATAATAGAGCTTGCATCTAGTTAAGGAATATAGACAGTACCTATGACAACTCTGATTTTTTACATACTAAAGAATTAGGAAAAGAGATGTGGAAGAACTGAAAAACTTTATATTTGAAAGATAAAGATAAAAATAAGTAAAATACTACATTGTAGGAATCCAATAAAAAATTTCTAAAAAAATTTTACACCAGTGGGTTTACGTTTTTGGGTTCAAATACGTCTTTATATAGGTGAGAGGTAATTAACCGGTTAAACTTTCTCAATTTAAAATATATAGGACGTGTTAGCAGGATGAAGATTATAAAAAGCAATTTAAAATTTAGAGACAAGCTAGAAAATTTAAAGAAGCTTCTATGATAGTAACTCATAATGCTGCACATAGTAGTTCTACTGTAAAAGAAATAGATAGATGGCATCTAGAAAATGGATGGAGTGGACTTTGATATCATTTTTTATTGCGAAGGATGGACAAGTCTACAGGGGCAGGCCTGAAAATACTATAGGAGTCCACACAAAGAGCTACAAGAATATTTCTCTTGGCATATGTATGCAAGGGGGAACTATGAAGTAGAAAAAGTATCAGTAATTCAATTTAAGGCTCTTATAGAGTTATACAAATATCTATAATAAAAAAATCAATTATATAAAGGAGTTTTATTATGTCAAATTTATCTTTAGGCACAGATGGTGCAAACTTAATAAAGGAACATGAGGGATTTTGCCTGAAATTTTATGGAGATCCATATGGGTATCCAACAGTTGGATGGGGACATTTGATAACAAAAAGTAGAAAATATACTAAAAATACGACAGGTAATGCAGAGGATTCGGTTCTAACTCAAGCACAGGCTGATGATTTATCAGAATATTTAAATTTGAGTTATACTTCGCCAATTTCAGCAACGTATGCTCAAACTTTATTCGATGATGATACTGCAAGTGCCATAGAGGCAGTAAATGGCTTAGAACTACTTGAAAATTGTGAATTTACACAATCTCAATTTGATGCACTTGTTTCGTTAACATTTAATTGTGGTCCTGGAGTGCTTGATACTGATGATGTAAAAGCTATGCTTAAATCATCAATGATATTTGGAGTTTTTCCCGATCGAATTCGACCAGAAGACTTAGATTATTGTTCAAAATTAGTTAGCAAAGCTTTTTCATATGACAGAAACTTACAACCAAGAAGAAATTCAGAAGCAACTTTATTTTGTGAAGGCCAACCATATAGTCACAAATACCCAGTATATACATTATAGTTTAATCGAATGTCTTGAAAAGTGATTTTTACGACATCAACAAGAAAGATCAGCCTTGAGGCTGATCTTTCTTGTTTTAAAGACATGCGGCACAAACATTTTCAGGATCGCTACACAGGCTATCCTTGAATTCTTGGAGATTTTCTGTTCTATTATTCCAAAATTCATTACATAACCTCAATTCATCTCATTAGTGACTTTTTTTAGTTCAAAACATGTTGCCTCTAATAGCAAGATAAGTCTATCATTATTAACAATAAAAAAACTTACAGGTATACCAAGTTTTTTAGAAGAATCAACTATGCCTATATGTTTTACTTTATCATTTATATTTAAACCTGGGAGATCTATTTTAAATAATCTATAGAAAGAGTCTGAGTTATAACATATCGCTTTAATACTATATAATGGATTTTTTAGTTCATATTGATAAGCATTATAGTTTTTAAGTCCTTTCGATGAAAAAAAGGCTTCGCTGATTATAATTTTATCACCAATAATTTTTTGTCCTGTTGGATATTCGGAAGCATCATTATATGAATTGGCAAATCCTAAAAGTTTTTCAACTTTCCAAGTTCCATAGAAAGATTTTTCAGCTTCACTATCCAAATTTATACGTCCTACAAATGGTTTAGATGTATTATTAGGAATAATAGACTTATCCGTTTCAGATTTAGGATCACTAGAAGTAGTTGTTTGAGAAATATCTATACCTGGAGAAACAGTTGCATTTTTATTAATACATCCAACTAATCCAGTTAAATTAAATAAAATCACTAGTAACAACACAAGTTTTTTCATTTTATCAATCCCTTCAAATGTATTTTGTTTTTCTATTTCTTTTCTCAATAACTCATAAAAAATTTTTATACAAATCTATAATTCAAGCAATAAAATTAGTCATTTTAATGCACTACTGTGTATAATTTCCATTAGAAAATTATACCAGTAAATTCCATGGAAGTACAGAAAAATTCTATTATTCTTTAAATATTAATTTGAAATAGGGGTTTCAACAACATCTCAGACTTATCTTAACTATTTATAGACAATATCTTAAATTTAGGTTTACGATACTGTATGGAGTACCGCCAATTGCCATTTTAATAAAATTAGTTTGAGAGCTTATAAAGTTTATAAAGGTATACCTTTATAACCGCTTTAGAAAATGTGATTGAAAGTAATTATAATTCAATCGACATATAATGATAAAATTTTCTTTATGTATATTCTACTTATAGACTTAGAATAGACATGCACTTATGCAGCAGCTCCTATGTTCAATCACCTAAATACAACTACATATTATTTGATTATAGTGGTACCGCAAACATATGAAATGTTGGCTGTACTACTAACTGATCTTCAGAATTAGAACTATTAATTTCGAAGTCAGTCAACGGTTCCACCTAAGACTATCCTAAACATAGACTTAAGATACTCTTTGTTCGGAATGCCGGTTTTTTGCCGGAAAAATGCCGGAAGTGTGCCGATATATCAAGCGATTCTCCAGTATAATGGATTATAAGATCTAAGAATTTCTATTTATTTAAACAAATTTGTAAATTTTTCAAAATATTACAATAATATTACAAATTTCTTATGAAGTTTAAATAAGCCATAGCAATACGTTCTTATATAATATCGATATTATTTTGAATTTTAGTGTTTAATGAAGTTAAAGAAATATATATGCATATATAATTTACTCACGATTTTGAGATTACATTATAAAGATGTTTTGCAATTGGGAGGTGGTAGAGAATATGAGTAATTTAGCAAGAAGATTTTTATCAGAGAATGATGAGCATAAAAAACTCTATGTTGATGGAATAATTTTGAAAGATTTAAAAGCACTTAATAAACTTGAACAAGACTTTAATGACTATTTATTTAAAGTATACTTATATAGCTATATAAAAAAATCAATCCAATTTTCATCGACAAAAATCCATAAAAAGGAAAATCGTATAACAAGTAGAGAAAGATTGTATCTGAATGTTTTGGATGTGAATTTTCAGGAGGAAAGAGTAAACATTATTCCTGATAAAGAAATAGATATGATTGATAGGATTTATGAATTAAGAGAAAGTATTGATTATACTCTGATTTTCTCAGACGAAAAACTTTTAAAGGCATTCAATAAATTAACAAATAGAGAGAAAGAGATCATAAATGAGTGCATTATTAATGATAAATCTCAAACAGAAATGTCTAAAAAATTAGGAGTATCTATACAGGCAGTAAATAAAACAAAGAATTCAGCACTTAAAAAATTAAGCAAAGAGTTGAAAGGAGTGTAGCAATGGAAGTCTTTAGCAGATTAATATCACAAATTGGCTTTCCTATAGCAAGAACTACTTTTTCAATTAATTCGAGTAGGAAAGAAGTTGGACCAACTAAATAACACTCTTATCGAAATGACAGAAGTCTTATCACAAAAACAGTAGGGGAGGGATTATTATAGACCAGAGAAGATTAAGAAAAACCTTTGAAGCAGCCCAAAAAGGAGACAATAGATCTTTAGAAGAAATATTAGAAATGTTTAAACCAATCATATATAGAAGCAGCTTCAACAAAGGAGAGTTTGATGAAGATTGTTTTCAAGAATTAAGTATAGCATTCATGAAATGTATTGGAAAATTTAAATTTAATAATGTTAATGACATACATAACTATTTTCAATTTGAATAAGAAGGTGATAAAAGTCACTTTCTTTTTTTAGTCGCTTTTTTATTATACCCAAGAATTATATTCTTGCAACAGTTCGAAAGCTACCATTATTTATTAAATGGGATATCTCCAACAATTTTATATTATTCTATACTCTTACATATTTTAGAAGTGACTTCTTGAGATTTACTGTTCTATGAATTACCTAAAACTTTTCCGAAAATTAATATTCTCTGTAATGTTTTAAATAAAAACACTCGGAACTTTCCCTAGAATACTGATATACTCTAGCTTATATCGTTAGCGTAGTATTTTGTTAAACAGTTGGAGGCACTCCTAATGAAAATTTTAAAAAAGTTTTAATATTTGGTTTACTTTTTATGGTTAAAGACGTTCTTATATAGTGAGAAGTGATTAGCCGGCAAGAATTTCTCAGATTGCTTAGTAGAAAAATTTAACTAAAAAAATAAGGAGATGATTTTAATGTTAAAAACAAGTGTTGCCAGTACTATTTTAAATTATGGGGATCTTTCTGTTATAGCTGACATAACAGAAAAGACGCCTGAAGAGTTAATGAAAGATATAAAAGATTTGGTTAATCCAACTCCAGATGCGGCATTCATAGAATCACTAACTGCTTATGTAGGTAAAAAACTTAGTGAAAGTGCAGGTGCTGCAATAGCTGGAGTTGCTGTTTTCGCAACCGCAGCTAGAGTTAGTGGCCTTGTTAATGCAAAAGAAGTAGGAGATACCTTTAAAGAGTTAGCTGATCAAATGGAAGCATATGGCGGAAGAGGTGGAATGTACATTAAAGCACAAATTGGTGTTGCTGAACTTGATTGGATAAATGGAGAATGGAAAGTAGTTGATTTCACTTTTGACTTTAGCATACTAGAGTTTAAATATAGTAAAAATTATTAGTTGAGTACAGAAAGAGACATGAAAAATTTTCATGTCTCTTCTATTTCATTATATTCTTAATCACACTGATGTAAGAGAGTTAAACTATCGTTAAACCTTATATTTCAATTTTATTCAAATGTTCAAGAACATCATGTGAACTTTTAAACTTCTTAATATCATAGTCTATTTCAATTAATTCCATTGTTATATTATTATGAACCATCTTTACGACACCAAGACCTTTAGCATAATATACCTTTGATTCATTTGGAGTTTGCTCTGTTTTCTTGTTAGTTACTTCTATAGTGTTGAAAGTTCCAGCAGGTGTTTTTACTTCTATATTTGTATTTGTAATTTCAAATACAATATCATCATTTATCCAACTATTTCCCTTTTTAATAGGATTTTTTAAAATCGGAAAGTTTATATTTGATTCTTCATTTAAAAAACTTTCTGCGAACAACTCTACATCTGAGAAACTTAAGTATGTATTATTAATTTCTTCTCCAATTTCATAGATATGTAGTTGACTAGACATCTTCTTTTTAGATATCATTCTCATTTGTATTTTATTCTCAGTAATAATATCGAACATATCAGCTCTTAAGTCTTCATCTTTTGAACCAATAATTTTAAGCATTGTCCTATCTGGCATAAAGTCACTCGCTGATAAAGTTTTTCTATTATTAGAGACAGTACAACTGTTTAGAAATAGTAAAAACATTGAAATCAATGTAATTACAACTAATTTTTTCTTAATTCTAAATCACCCCTTTTTTATCAAATACTCTAAAATATATTATTTATGCAGCTATCTCCTTATGTTCATTAGCAATGGATAGATACCTAAGATACTCATCCAGTTCGTTGCTTAAGTAAAACTGTCCTTAGCAAACGATATGTTATCGGGGTTATGTAGTATTAGTTGGCCTGTTAACAGGGCAATTCCTACTTAGTACCCACTTGAAATCCGACCGAAAAGGCAGATATAACCAACGATCATAGTACTTCCCTTTTTTAATAACATAAATATGAATCAAAGTGAAGCTGTGTAAACAATACATATATTGTACACTATTTTCCAAACTATTCCAATAATATTTTATAAGGGTAGGTCCTATAGGAATTTAAAATATAAAGAAATTGGGTGCCTGCCAAGCGCCCATGGTCTAGATTCCTAGGAATCTCAGTATGAAGTTAGCAATAATAGCTACTAATACGCTACCGCAAATAGCTTTTAGTAGCTTTATTGCTTTTTTGAAGTATGTAGATTCTTTCATTTGCTCACCTCCTTGAAGATGTCATTCAATTGATTGACATCTTCATCGAGGTGATTTTATCTTTATTATTATACAGCTTTAAAATCTTAAATGAAACTTTTCGGAAAAAAAAAGTAAAAATACTTATAAAAATGGGATAATCTTCTCATAATTAGGGGTGATTAAAGCATACTTTTAGAACATATTCAAAAGTATATCTTTTTTATGTTTATAAAAGTTCTATTTCTTATATATAAACGTTTAATAATTTTTATATACCTTTATCAACATTTTTGCTAAAATATAGATATAAAAATTATATATTTCAAAAGGTGTGTGAAAATTCATGAAAATCGGATATATAAGAATCAGCTCTAAGGACCATAATGAAAATAGACAACTAGAAAAAATGAAACAATTAGGAATTGAAGATAGATTAATTTTTATTGATAAGCAAAGTGGAGTAAATTTTGATAGACCCAACTACATAGCAATGAAAAATATAATCCGGGAAGGTGATTTAGTATATATAGATGCACTTGACAGGCTTGGTAGAAATTATGATGGAATTATTAAAGAATGGAAAGAAATAACTAGAACACTAGGTGCAGATATAATTATATTAGAAAATAAAACTTTGTTTGATAGTAGGAAATTTAGAGATATGGGAGATCTAGGAAAGCTCATGGAGGACCAGTTTTTAAGTTTGCTTTCGTATGTTGCAGAACAGGAACGGAAGAAGATTAGACAAAGACAAGCTGAAGGAATTGCTTTAGCTAAGGCCCAAGGCAAACACCTTGGTAGGCCAAAGATAGACTTGGATTCTTTAAGCAAAAACCAACTTATCATATTAAAAGATACTTATCCCAAGTGGAAGAATAAAGAGATTACAGGAGTTAAGTTTATGGAAACGTTAGATTTAAAGAAAAATACTTTCTATAAAGTTATTAAACAATATGAACAGCATATTAAAAGGAATAATGACGATTTATAAACATATTATAATGCCATTTTAATTCCAGGAAGATATAAATCTCATGTATTTATGAAATAAACTTAGAAAATTAAGAGAGTAAAAACATATCTCAAGCAGTGTTAGCTCATGAACTTTCAGCCAGCTAATCAGATATATTTTTTATCAAAAAAATAATTTGAGACTTCCTACTAAAAATGATCTTTCTTCGTCCAATATTGTTAAATTATTTGTTTGTGCAAAAAGCTTTATCTTTTCACAATATATGTTATGTTCGTCAATAAAAGGTGTAGTTTTTCCTTCAAGCTTTTTTTCGTTACCTTCCAAGTAATACTTAAAAAAGTGAGTTGTCATGTATGGTCCTAATAAGGAAATCAGAACTTCTAATCTAAATATTGGCTTGCCTTCTTTTATTTCTAAATCAAAATCTTGGTATATAGATCTGATATAACTATCAACATAACTCATAGTTCAAAACCTCTTTTACTTTTAATTATTTAACAGGATAGCCATGTAAATTTTCTTTAACATCCTTATGTACTTTTACTCTTGTTTCGCCATTATACCATAAGGTCACTCCAAACCTTCCCTACTGCCTGTTCGATAAACCAACTGGAAAATTGTATTTAATACAATATGTAGAAGTTTATAAAGACCAGATCCAGACCAATTTTCAAAGAAAATTTCTCAATTTGCGAGAAAATTCTCAATATGATAAAATTAACATCAAAAGGTGTGGCTGTACCCCTTGAAAAATCATAGCTTCTTATTGGCATCAAAGTTGCGTAATATAAATTCATATATGCAGGCAATCGCGATTGATGTAGCATGTACAAAATTATAAGGAGGAATGATTTTATGAAGAAATCAGTTATACCTAATAACCAAGAAGTTAATGAGCAGTTGAACAGTAAAGACTATATGAAATTTCTAATTCCATCGCTTATTGGTATGTTTTTATTTTTGTTTCCAGTAATAAGGGATGGTACTGTCAATATTCCATTGGGCTATCTTATTGATTTTTTTAAGAATGCATCTAAACCCTTTGGTAAGCAAGTGATCTATGGCGTTGTGATTTTATCATCATCAATTACTTTGATTCATCGTTTTGTGAAGTTTAAGTTTATTAAATCAAGTAAATTTTGGTCCACTATTTTTGAAGTAGGCGTTATTGGACTGATTATTCGATTTCTAGCTATTGTTTTTACAGTAATTCTTATATTACAACCGAAGGGTGTATTTTTCGATATGGTAGCCAATGGGAATACAGGATTCTTGGCTATGGATTTAATGTTTACGATTTTTGTAACTTTTCTTATTACTTGTTATACAATTCCACTGATTTCAGATTATGGTATTATGGATTTTACTGGGACAGTTTTTAGAGGATTTACCTATCCGCTTTTTAAATTGCCTGGAAGATCTACCGTTGATTTGGTAACCTCTTGGATCGGTGGTAACAGCACCGGGATACTCATTACTATCCGACAATATGTTAGTGGCCATTATAATGCCCGTGAAGCCGCCGTTATATCCACCATGTTTTCAGCGGTATCCTTACCTTTCTGCTTGGTTATTGCCAACACCCTAAAGGTTGGAGATAAATTTATGATTTTTTACGGCATTTTAGTTTTGGTAGGTATTATTTCTACTGTAATTATGGTTCGTATACCACCCTTATCAACATTTGATAATTCGACTTACAACAACATCCCCTATCAAACCGACGAAATTGCTCCAAAAGGCCTAAATAAGTACACATGGGCCCTTAAAAGATCTGTAATTCAAGCCCGTGAAGGTGGGAATGTAAAAGACGTGTTTATTCATGGTACACGGACTTATGTAGATTTATTCTTATCTTTAGCCCCAACGATTATGACCATTGCCATTGTATCTTTAGTGCTTTCAGAATATACGCCGATTTTCACATGGATATCCTATCCTATGGGCTATTATCTTAAAATTTTAGGCGTTCCCGAAGCATTTGAAGCAGCTCCTGCCACAATTATTGGATTTGCAGACATGTTTTTACCTGCGATTATTGGCAGCTCTATTGTTGCAGCTAAAACCCGCTTTATTATTGGAATTTTATCCTTAGTACAAATTATTTATTTATCTGAAATGGGTGCGGTTTTAATAGGCTCTAAAATCCCTGTAAATATAAAGCATTTGGGAATTCTTTTTCTCGAGAAAACCATCATTTCATTACCTTTAATTGTCTTATTCACTAATCTGTTTGGTGTATATTAAATAAAATTAAAGGGGGATGAAAATATGAGTAAGATAACTGTTATCGGAGCAGGAAACGGCGGTGTTACGGCTGCCTATCACTTTACTAAATTAGGACATGATGTATGTTTATACGATCAAGTTGCATTTGATACACATATTAATGCGATCAAAGAGAATAATGGCATTAAGGCCTTAGATGAGGTAAATGAAATTCAGCTTATATTATCTGGCTTTGAGCAGGTTGATTGTACAACAACCTCAATGGAAGAGGCTATAAACTATAGTGAAATGCTTGTTATGATTGTACCTTCCTTTGCACAGGAACCTTTGTTTGAAAAGATGCTGCCATATTTAACCGATGATCATATTCTATTTTCTTTGCCGGGCAATTATGGCAGTTTAGTTCTTAATAATATAAAAAGAAAACGTGGTTATAACAATTTGAGTTTGACATTTGTCGATGCAATGACCATACCGTGGGCCTGTCGACTTTCTGAACCAGGCATAGTGAGCATTATGGGAATCAAGGAATTTATTTATGCAGGGGTTTTCCCTAATCCTAGGGCTGGAGAAACATTAAAGAGGATTAACGGGTTTTTCCCCATTGAAGTAAAACCTTTAAGCAACGTTATTGAAGCAGGTCTTGAAAATATTAACTTTGGTGGTCATCCATTAATTACTACTTTGAATATCGGATTATTGGAAAATTTTAAGGGTCAATTCAATTACTATTGTGATTGTGTTTCACCGTCAACCGACAGAGCATCTAGTAAAATGGAAAAAGAACGTTTAAGAATAGGCAAGGAATGGGGATTTGATTTAAGGTCTGAGTTAGATATGATGAATGCACTGTATAATAGTAAAGCTGTATCAGTCTATGAGTTTAATAAAACCTCAGTCACTCACGGTAAGATACATTCAGCGCCGGATTCTGCAAGGAGCCGATATATTACTGAGGATGTGCCTAATATTTTGGTTCCTTGCTATGAATTTTCTAAGCTATTGTCTGTTGAAGTACCTATTATTGAATCCTGTATACGTATTGCCTCAGCTTATAATGATGTTGATTATTTTCAAGAAGGTCGAACATTGGAAAAAATGGGACTTACCGGCATGAGTAAAGAGGAAATCTTAGATTATGTAAATAACTAGGGGTGATGTAAGTGGTGTCTCTTAAAAAGATATCTGAATATGTTGAGCAAACAGCGAACATCATTGGCGGTGTATTGGAACTGGGTGTATTGATCGTTGGTCGAGATTTGATGATTATTGGTGATAGCGATTTTGCGCCTGTTTCAAAGGAAAAATGTATTGGAAAGGATTCAATTCTAGCCAATGTAATGGAGAAAAATGAGCACGTAATACTAAGCTCTAAGGATGATAATCCTGGATGTCATCATTGTATTCATCATGATCAGTGTATCGTTGAAATGATCATAGGGATTCCCATTTACTATGAAGATGTAATAATTGGCAGCGTAGGTATTATTGCAAATACTGTAGACGATAAAGAGAAAATGCTCAACAATAAGGAGTATTATTTACGATTTATTGATCGAATGATTGAATTAATTGTAAATAAAATCCGTGAAGAACAAGCCTTTGAGGAAATATCTCTTTTAAAAAAACGAATGGAAGTAGTCTTAGATTCTATTGATCACTTTCTTATTCTGGTATCAAAAAATGGAGATATCTTGCAAATAAATTCAAATTTTAAAGGAATCTATAAAAGTTTGCTTCCTAGCAATATTAAGGATTTCTTAGAACCTACATTGGTAAAAAGGCTTCTTTTCAGTCGGGAAGAAATCAAATATAAGGAAGTTAAAATCAATAAAAAACATGATTTCATACTTAGCTCTAAGCCTGTTATTTTGGGAGAGATGGATCAAGGAGCTGTATTGATTTTTAGGTCCTTGAAGGATGTAACAGATGAAATGAATGAACTCTATACCCACAGTATAGATATAGCCTTTGATGATCTTATTGGTGAGAGCATAGAAATCCAGATTATAAAGGAACGTATCAAGCAATTGTCTACAAGCTCTTCAACCATTTTGATTGATGGTGAAACTGGCACAGGTAAAGAAGTTGTTGCAAGATTGTTTCATAATATGAGCCCAAGGAGTCAGGAACCCTTTGTAGCTATTAATTGTTCGGCCATCCCTGAAGAACTCATGGAATCCGAGCTCTTTGGATATGAAGAGGGTGCATTTTCAGGTGCTAAAAAGGGAGGGAAAATTGGAAAGTTTCAATTGGCCGATAGGGGTACTTTATTTTTAGACGAGGTAGGGGAAATGGCTCTGCATCTGCAATCCAAATTACTGAGGGTCTTGCAGGAAAGGCAAGTAACTAAAATTGGTGGTCTGGAGCCAACAGAGGTTGATGTTAGGATTGTAGCAGCAACTAATAAAAAACTTGAAGAGCTTGTTAAAAAGGGAAAGTTTCGTGAGGACCTTTATTATCGCTTAAAGGTAATTCCTATAACTATGCCGCCATTGCGAGAAAGAACCAGTGATTTGCCCATGTTGATTCAGCATTTCGTGCAAATTTACTCTGATCGCATTCAAAAGGATGTTAAGGGAGTCAGTGATGATGCTCTTCATATTCTTATGAAACACCCTTGGCGAGGCAATGTACGTGAGCTTCGCAACGTCATTGAATTTTCAATTAATATGACCCTTACGGATATGATAACGTTAAATAGTCTTCCTTATGATTTACTGCACCCCCCAGAGTATGAAATTGAGGAATTGAACATTGATTTAAACGTCAAGTGGCTTATTGAAAAAGCCTTGAAAAAGTATGGGACGACGACTCATGGAAAGGAAATGGCCGCAAACTCCTTAGGAATTTCTGTTGCAACTCTTTACCGCAAGCTAAAGGAATTTGAATTTGAGTAAAGCTCTTTTATAACAGGATAGCAATTAAGCTATCCTGTTTTTTTGTGGGTATATACCATCCCAATGATATATAAGTAAATACTAGCGATATAAGTCAATGGTATTATTTGACTAATTATAAAAAAACAATGTATAATGTAAATAATAAACATAAATAGAAAAAATTACGAGAGGATGGTTGGAAATGAAAAAAATAGCAATTGCAAGTTTTATTTTAATCTTTATTTTCTCTAGCGTTATCACTGTATGGGGTGAAAAAGGAGCTCCGACAGAGGAACTTTATGAAGAAGCTCCTATATTAATTGAACCAATACCTGAGCCAATACCTATTCCTGACGAACCAGTACCTGAGCCAACACCTATTCCTGACAAACCACTACCTGATCCAACACCTATTCCTGATAGACCACTACCTCCTATAGAATTAGAACCGATTAATGGTGGTTTAAGTGTTTCCCCTAAAGATATTGATATAAGCAGTTCTGGTTTCTATAGTAGTTTTGAAAAACAAATTTCAATAAAAAATCTTAGTGAAAATACCACTACTGTAACCCTTAGTGTTATTGAGAAAACTAATTTTGAAGACATATCTATTTCTCCAACTAAATTAACACTTACCGCTGGAGAAACTAGACAAGTTACAATAAAAGGAAGGACTCCATCTGAGTATTGTGATTTCGAGGCGAAAATTAAAATGACAAGTAGCGCAAGTAGTACTACTGATTATTGTAAGATTCATGGCAAACTTACAAAGCCAGTAAATTCCGGAAGTCCTTTGTCTATAATGCCACATAATTTTGATATGAATTCTTCAACAAAAAATACAACTTACTCCAAAGAATTATCTATATATAATCCTAATAATAAAACAGCTAAAGCTTATATAAATGTTGCTAGCCAATATGGTAGTGGATTATATATAAAACTAAGCTCTAGTAGCATAAGTATTCCTGCTTTTAGTACTAAAAAAGTGCCTATATCTATCACCACACCAATGTCTAATGCAAGTTTTGGAGCAGATATTGAAGTATCAAACAATTTGAACACCTCCGTAGAAAAATGCGTTATTTATGGTGATTCTGGATTGCCTAATGAACCTACCAATATAAAGATTACATATGATAAAAGTACAAAGGACTATACTATTACTTGGGATGTTATAACTGGCATGAAATATTATAAAATATACACAAGGTCTGATAATAAATGGAAAGTTATAGCTGAAGTACCTACACCTAAGTATGTTAGAAATAATGTCGATTCAAGACAAGCAAAGACGAGATACTTAATTAGAGGTGCTGATTATCACGATAAGACAGGTCCAGGTGCTATAGCACAATATACACCTATGTTGACAGATACACCTAAATATTGTTCTGTACGTTATTCGTTTCCAAATAAGAAGTATACCTTTACGTGGTCTGATATGGATTTAGCTTTGGGTTATAATGTATACATAAAATATCCAGGTGAAGAAGTATACAAATTTAACGGCACTTATACTGAACCAAAAGCTGTAATTTCAGGAAAACACCAAAATCATGTGTACTTTATGGTATATCCAATAGGACCAGATGGAGTAGAAGGGACACATTATAAAATATTTCATTTCATTGGTGCATCGATTATGTAATTTGAAATTAAACTATATGGTTCCAAGTTGCGAGGTAACAGGTGACGACGTGAGCCCAAAAAGATAGACAGACTTTGAACAGGGACGCAATTGTAAATTTTTAAGAAATTTGCAATTGTGTCCCATATTTTATTGGAGAAGTCTTTCAAGAGCAGAAGTGAGTCAGGCCTTTATGACTCTATTATTTGCCTTAGTGATCTTTTAGGTAATTCATAGGGTGTAGTTTTACAAATCAAAAATTAAATTTTCTATTTTAGGTTTATTCTTAATCAATTAGTTAATCCAAAATAATAGTAGTATATAAAAGGGTCAGGTTAACTTTAATTAAAGTTTAACCTGACCTTCACTCTGTTTCCAATTCATTTGAAGTTCATATCAGAGGGATAGTTTGCATTCATCATCAAAATCGTCAATTTCATACTACTCGTACAACTCTTGGCAGGTCCCAGCGATATTTCATTTCAACCATCCTTTTAATAAAGCTTTTATTCCCTTGGGTGCTACTGGAAGAAACATAACCTCTGGTATTCTCTCTTTAACCATCACATCAGCATAATCATTAACATGCTCTTTACTTGGATCAAATGCTATTTCACTTTTTTTGATATAATCCGACGTATATAATTCTTCAATTTTTTTTATTAGCTTGTACCCTTCCTTTGCGTGACTAGGAATTTGACTTTCGTCTTCATATTGAGAGTACCATCCTACTCCAAGCGACCAATGCATCTTTAAAGCTGTCCCTTTATCACAGTTAGGATGTTCAATAATCCATTCCAAGAATGCATTCCCTTGATCATAGTTGTAACTATCAACCATTTGCTCTAAATCTTCGCCACTGCTTATAATGGTTTTAATATTAGAAAAATCTTTTCTAAGCCACTCGTGACGTTCAAGCTGTGTATCTCTACAGATTAATTTTATTCTGTTTGTGTCTATTCCAAATATATTATATTCTAGATATGCACTATCTAGGCTTGCCGAGATATCCAGTGTTTTTATCCAAGTATTGTGTAACTTTAGTTCAAGATAATCGCAGTGAGTTTTAAGATGATCAATCTCGACTGATTTTCCAATAAAATTTAATTTTCTTAATTCATGGCATGATGTTACATCTAAAGTCTTTATTTCTGGATCTATTAAATAAATCGTATGCAGTTTTTCTAATTGAATTTTTAAAGTCAGGCCACAATAATCTACCAGTCGAAGTTCTTTTAATTGCTCACATTCATTTAATTTATCAGCGCTTAAAAATTGCCAACCTAAATTTAAATCAAGTTTTTCAATAATTTTATAGTCAAATGTAGCTTTTATCATATTTTTTTCGGTTAATAGTAATGCTTTAAGCTTAGGACACTTATCTAAATGTAATTCTTTTATATTGGTATTCACAAGATCAACAAGCTCTAAGTTAGGAGCTTCTAAACTGATTTTTTTGCCATCAAGACTAGCAATACTAATATCTTTTAAATAATCAAGTGTTAGCCTTTGAATATTTGTTAATTCTTCAATTGGTATGTCTTGAGACATCCTTATAATAGACAAAGTCTCGAGTAGATTCCATTTAGGATTTAACTTATTAATGTCAAACACTGGAATGCCATCGAGTTGAATATCCTTCAACTGGGCTAAATTATGAAATTCATATTTCTTTAGCATTGGTGCTCGTAATACTAAGGTATGTAAATTAGGTGAGTCGATACTCAGCTCTACAAGCCTACAGGCTCTAATAGAAAGTGCTTTTAAACTAGAACAGTTAGATAAATTTATCTTTTTAATGCGATTTTCTCTTGTTTTTCTATAATCCTCAGATAAATAAAATTCCTCAAGATGAGGTAAGAGGTTTAAGCTATTAAATGTTTTTTGTTTGTAAAATTCAGGAGATATATTAAGGATTTTTAGATTTCCCTTCTCCAATAATGTCGCTTTAGTTCCTGCACTTAAGTTTTCATTATCAAGAAGTGCTCTGATAACTTCCTCTTCTTCCATCTTGCAACCTTCGCTCAACTCTTTAATCAATTGCTGCTCTGGTTTATTAAAATCATTAATCCCCAAACCTTTTTTTAATGATGATTGTTCTAAAAAATTCTTATTAGTCTTGTCGTTCATTTACTCTACTCCCCCTAAATCAAATAATCTCTTCTTATCAAATAGTAGTAATATATATGATTTTCTTACTTCTTTCCATTCCATTCTGTCTCCGTCCTTTTATAATGTTTATTATAACATTAATGAATAAAACCATTTCATTTATTTAAATATCATAGGTGACAGGTAATGGTTCTATATCAATTCGTAAAATCAATTATAATGTTTCGTTAACAAATTAACTTTATTTCGTATAGTTTCTTTTAAAATCTCAGGTTCTATAATTTCTATATATGTTCCATAAGATAAAATATAGCTATAAAACCAATCATTCAATACGACTTTATAATTAATTGTTTGCTTTTCTTATTTGAACATAAAAAATAGAACTATAGAAATCGCAATAAATCTTTTACATTTTGATTTCTTGAATATCCTTAAAACATTGGCTATTCAAAAAATCAAAATGTAGATTTATAAGTGCGCTCTATATAAATGTAGAAAAGTATTTTTTCTATGGTAAAACACAAATCAAGGATAGGTAGAATGTGAAAAAACTAAAAACTTAAAGATCTATCCAAGAGGCTTGATTCTTGATGCTTATAAAATCACAAAACCTCTTTAAATAGCTATAAACTGCTATTCGAAGAGGTTTTTTAGAATTTATATAATCAATGGAAAATCAGTACTCTTAAAAGAAAAGTCCTACTAAAGAATCATACACCATTTTAATGGGTGGACTAATAATTTTATCAATCAAATTTGTTATAATGAGAATAGGTAGTAAAATTCTGCTCTTTGCATAGAAATCAAAATAAAAATCTCTATCTTTTAATCCAAAGAAACTAAAGAAAATATGTGAACCATCTAGCGGTGGTATTGGTAGAAGGTTAAATACAAACAGGACTACATTAATCCAAACAGTGTAATCAGAAATATTCATGATGCTTTCATAAAGTTGATTATTTAAAATGCTTTCAGGTACATAATAGACTACTTTCATTAGTCCTAAGAAAAATAAAGCGATGATTAAATTCATAAGAGGACCAGCTAAGGATACAAGTATGTCATCTCTTCTTTTATTTTTAAAGTTATTTGGATTAACTTCAACGGGCTTGGCCCAACCGAAGTGAGCGATAAGAATCATAATAAAACCAATAATATCAATATGAACTAAAGGACTTATTGAAAGTCTACCTTGGTGTTTAGGGGTGTCATCACCAAGCCACACAGCTGTTTGTGCATGAGCAAATTCGTGTAGCGAGAACCCTAGTAGTATCCCTGGAAGCATATATAAAGTTTCTAAGAAATCCATTATAGAATCCTCCTTTCTATAGATATGCAACATTAAAATTTATTAAACTTTGAAGTTACTTATCTTTATTCATAATGATATATTATAACTTAAGTTTACAGATTATGTAATAGAAAAATAAAGGGTTTATTAACTAATATTTCATTTGGAAATAAATTTCATCTTCCTAATGATACTATTTTTATTCTCTTCAAACTGTTTATTTCTATGGCCGTCAACGAGATAAGCCTATTAAACATTGCTCTTCTAAAATAATTTTATTTTTTACTAGCATGATTAAAACATCTTCAACACATTCACTTTTATATCTATCTTGAAACACATGTACTATCCATTCATTTTTCCAATTATACCAGTACTCATAACTTGCTCCAATGCGTTTCATAATTTTACCTATCTGTTCATAGTTTATCATCACAACAGAAAACCCCTAGAGGCAGACTCTTTTCTTCTGTCTATCTCTAGGAGTTCACTTAACTCATGCTAAATAAACACTCTTTTTACGATGTTAATACTATTCCCTTGATTTTTTTGTTTTTAAAATTATTATCTTTGTGCCTATACATATTCAAAATCTTCTTGCGCTTTAAACCATTTATTTCGGTTAAGGTGTAAAATAAAGCTTAACACCGCAACCAGTATATAACCGATTACAAATGGTGATTTAAAATGAAGACCTAGCTGAGAGCTATGAATGAATCCAAATAGTGAAAGTGCTGCTCCTGCAAGTGCAGTTATTCCTACTTTATCTAATCTCCGATCAATAATAAATACGGTTATTGTGCCAAGTAATATACCAATAACTATTGCACCTGGTTTAACCGCTGGAACTCCGTTCCACATTACTCCATTTGCAATAAGCGAATTTGTTATTTCAGCATTATATCCAGTTAATCCAGATGGAAGTGTCTCAGTCCAAATATTCGCAACTCCTACAGCACCTGTAATCTGTGTATACATATAGTCGGCAATTGAAGGAACCATAGCAATACCAACTGCAGCATAGTGTTTGACCTTACATTCTTTAAAGGCTTGAGATACCATTACAATGGCACACCATAAGTATGTAATTGCACATACTGCCGGTGGTACCAATCCACTCAAAAATGTGAACAATCCCAATATACCGGCTAATCCTAATACAATACCTGCTACCAAGGAATAACCTATTCCTGCATCAGATTTTTTTAGTCCTGCGTGACCTATCCATACTGTGTTCGGAACTACTCCACCAAATAATGCAGAAATCATAGTACAAATTCCGTCTGCAAATTGTGCTTCTTTTACTGAGTAATTATCCCCTGCAGCATGTGCAGATTCAACATTATCCATAGTTTCTATGAAGTTATATATTTCAACAGGAATAATAATTGTTAAATAAGGTGCAACAATTGCAAATCCGCTAATTAATGCTTGAATACTGTTAATAGGATTCGGGAAGTAAAAACCTATTCCCGAGAAATCGAAACTTGTTCTTCCCAAGAGGAAAGCATAAATTATTCCTCCAACAATTGCAACAACAAGAGGTGGTATTTTTTTAGGGAATAAATATCCACCAAAAACTCCAAACATCGCTATTGCAAGAACTGGTAAACCAACTAATGGATCTGCATACACATCAAACACACCTTGAGTTGCCATCCATATAAAACCAATACCGGCAACCGTTCCAAGAAGAGCAGCACGTGGTAGTTTTTCCTTCATCCAAGGACCAATAAATCCTCCAAAAAACTCTATACTTCCACCAATAAAACATGCAGCTACTGCTGCTGACCATGCAAGTTGAGGGTCATCCAGAGCATAATGAAGCGGCATTATTACTCCATATAGTATAATAAACATTGCAGGGGTTGAAACTCCTGAAGGTAAGGCGGTAACATCACTTCTCCCCTCTTTTTTAGATAACTTATATCCAAGATATGCATAATACAATCCACTGCAAAAAAGTCCGATTGACATACCTGGTATTACTTGCCCATAAACTATTTCATCAGGCCATCCAAGTATACCTGAAAGTGTAGCTATAACTATAATATAATTAACAAGATTATTGGTTATAGCATATGTCAATCCTCCAATATCTCCTTTTCGAAAAAACGGTACTATACCTCGGTTTCCCTTTTCAGTAGTATTTGACTTTGCATTATTCATAATATAGTTCCCCCTATCATAATAGAATAAATGAAAAATTATTCAACTTCTAAATCGATGAATTTAAATGCTGTTACATCAAATAAACCCATGTCCGTAATTTTTATCTCAGGTATGACAGCCAGCGACATAAAACAAAGTGTCATAACAGGTTCAAGATCACTGTTAATTCCAAGTTCTCTATGTGCTGTATTATGAATTCTAATTAGCTGCTCATTTACCCATTCACCGCTCTGATCGCTCATGATACCACCTATAGGCATTGGCATGGTTTCAAGTATTTCATTATTTTTAGCAAGAACAATGCCACCACCTTGCTTAATTAATGTATTAATTGCAAGTTCCATATCATCATCATTAACTCCCACAGCAATAATGTTATGTGAGTCATGTGCAATAGATAGGGCTACTGCTCCACTTTTAATACCATAGTCTCTTAAAAGAGCAACTGCAACATTACCTGTATTTTGATGACGTTCAACAACCGCAATTTTAGAAATCGGCTCGTTTTCATTATATATAAACTCGCCGTTTTGATTAGTTTTAACACGAGCTGTGCCTTTAGCTGTTAGTACTCCACCAGGAAGAACATCTATGACATGTACGTAATTAGATTTTAATTTTAACTTTAGTTTATCTTTTGAAAAATCTTTAACTTGAAATCTTCCTTTTACAGTATCAATATTATGTTTTTTAATCGGAAGTAGATATTCACCTTCGCAAGCTACCTCTTCACCTTTAATAAACACCTTACTAATATTAAAATCCTCTAAGTTATCAAGAAGTACAATATCTGCACGAAGTCCAGGAACAATAGCTCCTCTATCTGTTAATCGAAAACATTCTGCGGCATTTAAACTTGCCATTTGAATTGCTGTTATTGGGTTTATCCCTTCTCTTACACAGATACGTAAATGGTCGTCAAGATGACCAAGCTCTAATATTGTTTTAGGTTGACGATCATCAGAGCATAGAAGACATCTTCTACTGTTTTCAACAGTCACTCCCTTAATTAAATTTTCAAGGTCGTGACAGGCAGAGCCTTGTCTTAATAAAACGTAAATTCCTCTTGAAAGTCTATCTAACATTTCTTTTACTGTTGAGCACTCATGGTCTGTATGAATTTGCGCAGCAGCATATGCGTTTAGATCTTTTCCTTCTATATTAGGACTGTGACCATCAATTAATTTACCATTGTTTTTTACAACTAGTATCTTGTCTAAAACGCCGCTATCTCCACTTATTACACCAGGGTAATCCATAAATTCTCCGAGACCAAGAATTCTATCATCCTTAATTGGTTCTTTCATTGTATTTGCATCTATTACAGCTCCTGCATGTTCAAATGGAGTAGCCGGAACACAGGGCGGGAGCATAAATTTTATATCAAGAACTGTGCCTTTTGCTGCTGACATCATATAATCTAATCCATCTATTCCACATACATTTACAATTTCATGTGGATCAGCAATAATTGACGTTGCACCATGTGGAACTAAAAGTCTACCTATTTCTTCTGGACTTACGTAAGCTGATTCGATGTGTATATGACTGTCAATAAATCCTGGTGAAGCATACTGACCCTTTGCATCAATTTCCTTTTCACCACTATACTCACCAACACCAGCAATTTCACCATTACAAATTGCAATATCGCCATCTATAATTGTAGAATTATATACATCTACAACCCTACAATTTTTTATTACTAAATCAGCTAATTGTCTTCCCGAAGCTACATCAATCAACTTCTTTAATTGTTTATTTTCCATATTCGTTGACCTCCACATAAGATAAATTATTGAGCCGAATTCTAAAACCTATCCAAATGTTATTTGGAAACTTAACTTTTAATACTCATAGCTGATTATTTATTTTTCTATTAACTCAATGATAGGGTCAAATGTTGTAAGTGAAACACAATCAACAGGACCTACATCTGTAATTGCATAATCTTGTATTGCTGTTATTGGTAAAAAGAACATATACATTAGAGGCTCTGGCAGATTACATCCTAAATTATGTGCTGCTTTTGTAAGAAGAGTTTCTCTATATGCAATTTCTTCAGGTTCTAGATCACTTGCAATCCCACCAACCGGTAATGGTAAAAATTCAATAACTTCTCCATCAGCTACAATAACCTGACCTCCACCATTTTCAATTAAATGATTTGCAGCAATTGACATATCTTTCGCACTAACACCCATTACAATTAAGTTATTATCATCTGGTGCAGCAGATGATGCCATTGCGCCTTTTTTTAGGTTCCAACCAGAACAAAATGCTAAAGATTTATTGCCATTTCGTCCAAATCGTTCAAGAACAGAAACCATCGCAACATCTTGCTCGATATCTGGAAGTACAACTGAATTTTCTACTTTTAAAACTACATCTTTTCTTTTTCTAACAAACGGTCCTTTAACGTCCATAGAAAGTACCTTTGCCTCACCGTTTTTTATATCCACTTTATACTCAAAATCTTCTTTAGCTGTTATTTTGCATTTTAACGCACTACTCAAAATATGACTTCTTTCAGGTGCTTTAAGTTCAAATGTAAGCTTTTTATCTTTTGCAACAAGCTTACCGTCACTAATAACAGCTTCTACATTAAATTTTTTAGGATCATCAATTATTAGTATATCTGCTAATCTACCCGGTGAAATCGAACCAACAAGATGATCTATTCTATATGCTTCGGCACTATTTATCGTACCCATCTGAATTGCTGTCATCGGGTCAACACCAGCTTTAATTGCTAATCTAACAACATTATCCACATGTCCTTTGCTAATTACATCAGTAGCGGTAACATCGTCTGTACAAAAACTCACACGTCTTGCCATTGCTGGATTAACTTCTGTAATGGCTCTAATATTTTCTTCTAAGAAATGTGTAACAGATGATTCACGAATAAGCATATGCATACCGTTTCTCATTTTTTCAACTACTTCTTCATGATCATAACTCTCATGGTCAAGTCTTACCCCAGCACATAGGTATCCATTTAAGTCTTTTCCTCTAGCCATTGGTGCGCAACCAAATATAGGTAATCTATTTTTAGATGCTTCTACAACTGCACCCAAAGTATCTTCGTCTTCTTCCTGAATAAACTCTCGCACGACTTCCCATACTCCAAAACATTCATCCCATTTTTGAACTTCGGCATGAACTGATGGGTCAAAGTTAAATGCAACTGTAGATTTTGGAATTGTATATGGTGTTTTAAAAGGAGCACCCCAAAATACTTTCAAAGGTGATTCCTTGATTTCTTTAAAAACCTCTTTTAGTCCTTCAAGTCCCGAAACAGAAATATATTCATCAAGACCTGAAATCATACTTGTTGTTCCACAGGGAATAACTGCTTTAGCAAAGCTTGTGATGCTAAGTTTGCTACATTCACTATGGATATGTCCATCTATTAACCCTGGGGAAAGATATTTTCCTTTAGCATTAATCACTTTGGTTTCCGAACCAATGTAGTCCTTTACATCTCCGATTGCCACAATCGTATCACCATAGATAGCAACATCTGCAGGATAAATTTCACTGGTCATTACGTTTACAAGTGTACCGTTTAAAACTACTGAATTTGCAGGTACGATACCCCTCCCTGCACGTATCAGCATTTTAAGATTACTTACTTTCTTTTTCATATTAAAACCTCCATATAAAATATTTGGTGCATTGACCATATATGGCGAACCAGGTTTCCCGTCCTGCAAATTGCACCTGAAGAATTTTTAATATAAAATTGCCTTTTCGTATTTCAAAATTTGTAATTTATACGAAATAGGCAATGATATTCGAGTTATAACAGATAATCTTGTAAACATATACCATTTCTAAATTTTAAGTATAAAAAAAAAGTATATACGCTAGGTGGTCAGGTTTCCCGTCCTGCGAATTATACTTTCAGAATTTTTTTATTAAATTTTATATTTGCTATAATTTTATATTAACAAAAATTTATCTGCTAGTCAATGAAATTGTTCAGAATATTCGGTATTTGATTTACGTGTCAAGAGGACGGTTTTTTAGGATATATTATGGGAACAATTCATTGATATGTTGGAGGCGCTTTTTAGCAGTTTCTTAAGAATTATTTTAAACTCTTTATCTACGTACTATTTCCTAATTATTGCTTCATCTGAATAATAAGACTCAATTACCCAGTCTTCCACCTCTTCGATAATAGGCATGAGCTTAAGTCCAATAGCTGTTAAATTGTATTCTGTTTTAGGTTCTTTAGATTCATAAACAGTTTTAGTAAGTATCCCATCTTCAACCAGCTCTGAAAGTGCCTCAGCTAATACTTTATGAGATATTTGTTTTATAATACGTTGTAGCGCGTTAAAATTTTTTATATTTTCTTTATAAATAAACCATAAAATCGATAACTTCCATTTCCCAAATAGGACTTCTTGTATTTTCATTATTTTACATTCATCTGAATGACATGGAACTTTCATATTTACCTCCGGTTACAATAAAGTGCGTACTTATATTAATATTTCACCTCTATTATAATTAATTATAGTCTGGATTAGAACTCTAAATGGGGTTTCTGCCAAAAATCATGTTCGTACTCTAGAGTCAGATTTAAAAACAGGACTACACTTTCTTTTCACTTAGAATTTGACTTTTGCTGGCAACCCCAATGTTTTAATTATTTTTTTCTTTGAATCAATTAATATTATAATGCAATTATTGTATCTCGTATACAACAATCAGAAAGGAGTATTTATTATGTTTATTAAAAAGCAAACAGAATTATCCACTCATTCAATTGTTTATTACGACAATCAAGTGAAGAATGGAAAACCTGTAATTTTCTTTTCACCAGGTGTCTGGGAGCCTGGTTCGAGGTATTTGAAATTATTCTCACAAATTACTTCACACCGTGTCATCCTAATCAGTTATAGGGGTAGAGGGTTAAGCACAGCTCCTAATAAAGGATTTGATAGCTTTGATCATGCTTGTGATTTGAATGCAGTAATTATGAACGAACACCTTAATCCAAATACTATGATTTTTATTGCCTTTTCAAAAGGCGTTTCTTATAATCTTGCCTTCATAGAAAAATATGAAATAATACCTAATAAATTAATTCTTATAGATTATCCACCTGTTCATACAGAAGCGCCTGAAGGCTATGCTGATACTTGGTTCAATATGGAATATAAAGGCCTACGTCTAAGGGATTTCATTAGTCATAGTACTTTGCTTGGTGTTGAAAAGGAATCTACTTTTTATAATTTTTCAGACTATCTAATGAATAATAGTTTCAACAAATACGTATTTTATGGTACAAATAAAAACTCTAAATCTCCTAGCAATTTGTCTAATAGATTCCTAGAATCATATAAAACATATCACAATACAAAGACCTTTGAGTTTAAAGAATCTGGGCATATGATTATTGATGATGAACCAGAGAAATTCATAAATATTCTTATAAATATTTTGAAAGAATAAGGAATTGTTAAGGGAACTGAGTTGGTGACACTCTTATACATCCGATATTGTCAATAACCACGTGTTGTCAGCAACCCGATCCCCTTGACATCTAATATTCCATGTACTTTTGAAGGTCTTCTTCATCATGAAATGTCTCTTGTCGATTTATTCCTCTTACTATTACATGATATATTCCCGTTTTGCTTTTCTTGCTCGCAACTCTTGGCATGTTATCACTCTTTCGTTTTTTTAAAATTATATCATCATTTTAGTTGTATATCAAAAGAACCGTCCCTTCGGTACGGCAGGTGAAATTAAAGAAATGGAGTTAAATAGTAAAAAGCAAATATATGAAGATGCAGTTGATTTTAAATTAAGTGATTCCTATAAGTGGCTTATTGTACATTTTTATTTACCAAAGTATCATTATTACAATTATCCTTATATCTTTGGATTACTATTTTCAAAAGGACTTTACGCTGAATAATTAAAAAGAGGAGAGGAATTTATTGAAGATTTTGATAAACTGTTAGCAGCATCAGGCAAGATGAAAAATACTGATTTAGCTATGTTGATGGGAATAGATATACATTCAACAGTTTTCTGGACAAAATCTTTAAAACTAATACAAGCAGATGTTGAAAAGTTTATAGATTTATAGGAAAATCGCCTTTTAACTTGCGCTAAAATAAAGAATAGTTAAAGGTTGAATAGCCCATGAGATGGAGATAATGTATAGATAAAATATGGGAATATAGAGTTATATAGAATCTGATAAATTTTAAAGCACTCTATATTATAACTCCTAACTACCCTTAACCTATATTTGTTGATTTAAATATATAATAAAAATAACATTCCGACATAAAAGGAAGATGTACAAAACAAAAAAACACTAGGAACTATTAAGGACCAGTCTCCAGTAGTTTTTTTGTAGAAACAATAATGAAATTTTTCGTTTGTTTCTTAGTGTCCACCAGGAAAATCAGAAAGAAAATATATTATTTTGGGGATATTACTAATTGTAATTAGTAAAGATATTACAAAAATTGGATTTTTAGGTATCTTTTTTAATAGTTTATTCACTTATAATCCTCCTTTCTTTCATGGTATCTTATTATTGCTTTTTCTAAATACTCTTTATGTTTTAGATTACCAGTAATCTCTATATAACTTTCAAAAACGCTTTTCAAGTTCTCAGCTTTTTCTGTTTCATCTAAATAAAACAAACACATTATCTTTACCATAAAACATAAAGAGTAGAAGATGTTAAATACGTTATTCTCTCTAGCGATGGCTATAGATTCTTCAATGTACCTTAAAGTTTTTTTATAATCTTCAAAGGTATAAAAACCATTTGCAATATTGTAAACTATTTTATGTTTTAATTCTGCGTTCTTTACTTTACCTATTTCTGGATAAATTTTATTCTTATATTTCAAGAAATTTTCTTTATCTCCTACTTCTCTATAGAAATCGACCAAAGAGTTTATTATTCTGAAATGTATTTCATTTTCTATCACATCTGGCTTGATTCTTTCTAGTAATGATATTGCTTCGTACTTTTTGTTGCAAGTGAAAAATTCAGTTAAAGATTTAACCCACTCATGAAAAAGCTGGTCTCCTTGTTCATTTCTTTCCATAATTTCAGAAGATACGAAAAAAGCTTCTGCATACTCGAAATTATTAATATGGTCAAAAATTGTTTGTATCATTATTACTGTGTTATCATTTGCTTTATTTGAACCCAAAAATACTTCTCCCCCTTAATATATTCTATTTATTATGTAAAATTCCTTCATTTCCCATGTGAAAATTCTCCATTTATTCTATGATATATTAAAAATTTTATATTGTAAATATTTTTTATATATGTAAATATTTTGATGAAATATCCAAGTCTCATATTTACTTTTTGTAACTGAATCAAGGATAAGAATAAGTAGAGAAAACATGAGAGATGATTATTCGAAGAGGAGATACTTCCTTTTTATGAATCAGAAAAATGAAAGAAGCAAATATCTCAATTAAACCAAAGGCTTGTAACACAATTGAATCTCAACACATATATATCTAGTAGCTTAAGGAAAGGAGGTGTCTCTATGCTTGAGCTTAATCTTAACGAAACTGTTGTTGTGCCAGTTGCCACAGCTAATACAGCTATCTCTGTAGACAGCCCTTTATATACGATTGAATCAGTTAACACTACAGAAGCTAGAATTCAGTCAGTTGCTACTAGTACCGGAAATGAACATACTGTTCAAAAGTCCTCTAACGAAAGTTTAATTGCAACAAAGGTTTCTCAAGGCGAAGTAGTTTTATTGGCTTCTACTCCAGCTAATGAAAGGCAACCAGTTCAAAGAATTGCAGCTATTGGTCTTAAGGCGGGACTTTAATATTTGCCATATATTTAAATTGCTAAAAATCTTATACATCACAATGGACGGTTTCGATTTATCATTAGAAACCGTCCATTTAAAGATTAATTATTATCTACATAATTGTATTCCTTTGCAATAACCTTCAGGAATTCATCTCTCTCTTCATCCCAGTTTAAAAAGCAAAATTCTCTAAAGGGGTCTTCCGTTTTAACTTCACAAATTCCATACAACATCATCCCTTCTGGATTCAAGGATTCTATTGATTTCACATCGAAGAATTCAATTGAAATTTCTTCTTTATCCATGCTTTCCATAATAACCTTCGCTTTATTATTTTCTTGTAGTATCCTTTTTATTCTGCCATCATGAACTCTGTAATTCCCTATGTATTGTATAAATTCACCATTCTCCATTATCATCACTCCATACTTAATAATAACGTAACTATCTTGCAATAAATTCCTTCACATCAATCACTTGTTCCCATCTGAGCTCCCAAAATGTTGCCTGAATTGACTTTTTATCCTTTTGATAATTTATATATTTATCATACCATTCTAAATCAAATATTAAGTCCCAGCTTTTTTCTATCTTAACTCTCAAATCATCAATTATCTCTGAATGTTTATTAAAATCTTGTAGGTCTAAAAATTCTATTTGATTTTTTTCCATTTTAAGTTCAAATAATTTGTCATCTTCTTCGTTTTTAGGCAAATACCAATAATTTATCACATAATGAAATAGATCAAAATCAGATAAAACTACTTCATCATCTTCGATTTCAAATTCAATTCTATATCCTTTTTTCCCTTTCTGTAAATGAGCTCCATATCTCAAATCGGGCTTTCTTTTACTAATACCATTCCAGTGATACCATGCCCATACTGGATATGTGGATATATCTGGTCTTGATACCTTCAGTCTTTTTTCCATCTGGTCAACCATCCAACTATATGCCCTTCTGAAGTCATCATCAACATATTCAGTCTTACCACTAAAAACCTTATTTTCTTTTAATTGATTATATCCTCTTGTGTCTTGAATAGTCCAAAGTCTAATGAAAATCACCTCTTTTCGATTGACGCTATTCCATATAAATATTTGCATTTTTTATTATCTAATAGTAAAGTATCATTTTCTTTTAATCAAATAAAGTAGTATTATAATTCCTATCAAGGTTTGTACGGTACAAACTAAGCCGCCCTCGACACCAAATGATCCACCAGTCATCAATTCATGACCCGATACTGGATTAAAATCTAATAATATTCCTCCTACAGGTAATGTACCACTTACTTCAAATCCAAAAATATTTCCTTGCGCCCAGTTCCATGAGCTATGTAATGCACATATACCCCATAGGCCACCTTCCCATATTACATATAGAGCTGCAAAAACACCAAATAATATTAGGTTTAGAATTGGCAGAAATGCTATATTATCATTAAATAGATGCAGTGCTCCAAATAATGTAGAAGAAATAAAAATAGCTAAAGCTACATTATGTCTTCTTCCAATCACAGGTAAAAGCCAACCTCTTACCATTATCTCCTCCGATGCTCCCTGTATAATCCATCCTATAAGTACTATAAGTATACCTCCAAGGGCATTAAAACCCGTTGTGGAAGAATCAGAAAAGTCAATAGTTGACATCCCCAGGGCTGCAAAAACTGCTACACAAGATCCGATCATTAATATACCGATAACAAATCCCCTTAGATACTTTTTTAATAACTCTTTTTTCTCAAAGCCCATTGAATAGATTGGTCTTTTTTCTACAATCTTGACCCAAAGGAAGAATCCCATAATAGAAGCACCAAAGGGGATTGCTAAATCATTTATTGCAAAGGAGAAAGCCTCTCCATTTAAACCCTTAGTAGGTATATAGTCTCTTATAATACCAAATGGTAACGTAAGAAGCTCTGCCACAATCATAATTACTATGGCTATTAAAGTAGCAAGAAAAGCATTAGGTAGATATCTACTTCTCTTAGTTAAAGAAAAAATTGTATTTTCCTTTGATAGTACTAAATTTTCATTTTCCATAAATATTCATCCTCCTTCTTTTTTTTGATACGAGTCATTATAACGAATCCGTATGTCCTCTCTGTGTACTTTCTGTATCTTTTTTCGATATTTTATGCGTAAACCCATAGGTGGTTTTCATTAAACGAAAGAATATCCTAGTCATATAAACAACTAGGATATTCTTTAATCTTTATTATATTTGCCCTTAGGCTCGGAATAATATTAATATCTGATCAACATCTGTACGTCTTAATACCCTGTATCCACCGTAAGAGTCGGTTGCAACACCATCATTATTCGGTATACAATATCCTCCTGGCTTACATGCTCCATCATCTCTAACAAGGATTTGTCCAAGTAAGCCTACTGCAACCCATTCAGGTCTCTGAGAACGTGGAACATAATATTCTTCACAGTTCCAATTAGGATTTAGCATAGGCTGCCTTTCCTTGCGCTCAGGAACAATAATGTTACCCTCTTCATCTTTCTCTTCTGGGATAATTATCTCTTGATATTTGATTTGTCCCCACTTGTCTCTCATATATTTGTTATGCCAGTAATAATCCGTTGCTCCAGCCAATATTGCAGGAGTAGCACTAGTGACACCTAATATATAATCATCATCTGAATTTGCTTTTCGTATTTTATCGCTTCCATCTGTAAATGTTACAAAATAACCAAAATCAATATATCCTCCATCCTCTGTTTCAAACATCTCTGCATAGTCTGCACAACAAGGATTTACTAGATTGATTGAATTAAAGAATGCATCTCCATTATTCTTGATACAAGCTGTTATAGCTTTATTATCGGGATCTGTACCTCCTGCCATAAACCATCCAAAGTCTTCACATGCATCACCAAATTTACCCATAATGTGGGCACCTTGGAATCCTTCAGTACTAGTAGCAAGTCCCTCTGCGTGGGAGTAATCTCCCCCGGCTCTTGTAAGACTTCCTTGTGCATGTGAGTTATTTCCTTCTGCTATTGTGCGATCTCCCTCTGCATGGGATCTATCTCCAATGGCTTCAGTAAAGGCTCCTTCTGCATGGGACTGCAATCCACTTGCTATTGTAAAAACCCCTTCTGCATGGGCCTCATTATTTGATGCTACAGTACCAAAACCCTCTGCATGGGCTGCTTGTGCACTTGCTACCGTTTTTTCTCCCTCGGCATGGGCTTCAAAGCCGCTAGCTATTGTATCAAAACCTTCTGCGTGAGAAGCAAATGCACTTGCAATTGTTTTAAATCCCTCGGTATGGCTTTGACACCCACTTGCTATTGTTTGGTCCCCTTCTGCATGGGAATCAATTCCACTGGCTATAGTATCTGTACCCTCAGCATGGGCACGATTTCCGCTTGCTATTGATCTAAATCCCTCGGCATGAGCTTGAAAGCCATTTGCTTTTGTCTGTAAACCCTCTGCGTGGGCTTCATTGGCACTTGCAGTAGTTTCAAATCCCTCAGCATGAGCTGCTTCTGCGCTGGCTATTGTTCTTTCTCCCTCGGCATGGGATTCTAGGCCGCTGGCTATTTGTCTCAAAGCCTTCTGCATGGGAAGCAAATGCGCTTGCTGTTGTATTAAATCCCTCAGCATGGCTCTGTGGTCCACTGGCTGTTGTTCGGTCTCCTTCTGCATGGGAATCAATCCCAATGGCTGCTGTATCTGTACCCTCCGTATGGGCATGATTTCCGCTTGCCATCGATCTAAGTCCCTCAGCATGGGCTTGAAATCCATTTGCCTTTGTCAGTAAACCTTCTGAATGGGCTTCGTTGGCACTTGCAGTAGTGCCAAATCCCTCAGCATGGGCTGCTTCTGCACTGGCTATAGTATCTTCTCCCTCTGCATGGGATTCGGGTCCAATTGCTATTGTATCTAATCCTTCTGCATGGGAGCACTCTCCTACTGCTATTGTATTACATCCCTCGGCATGTGAACACTCTCCTATTGCTGTTGTATTACACCCTTCTGCCTCTGAACACTCCCCTATTGCTCTTCTGTTGCAATCTTCATTATTATGTTTTGTCAATTTCTACACTCCTTCCTTTTTGTAGTACGCAAAATCCATCGAGTATGGTTCTTAAAGAATTAATACTCTCCATGTCCTTTTGCACTACAGAATATGTCTTATTGACAAAACCCGTGTATTTATGATTCCATGTCAATTTCAATGAGTAAGTTTAGTACATCGTAAACCTTAATTAATATTAAAAATCTTGTATCACAATTTGAATTTGACATATTATTATAATTTAAAGTAAAAATACCCCATAAGGTAGACTTTTTTATTATCTACTCTATAGGGTACAGTCCAAATCACTATCTTTCTTTGTCTATTTCTTGGGGTGCTGTACAGATTATATGTTTATTGCTTATTTATTTTTTTCTTGTCATAATCCTTTTTACAAATAATATTGTGTTCTATACCTCTAATTCTTCAAATTTGTCTTATACTACTTCCTTCTATCTCTTTAGCCTGATGTAATGTAATAGTTCTCTCTTCTCTTCTGACTCAAAAAAATTATATTTTTCGGTAATCTCCCATTAGGTCATTTTTTCCTTCTGATTAAAAGTATTATGCATACTGCTCCAATCAAGACGAATGAACCCATTGTTATAGTATTTTTCTGAACTCCATTATCTGACACAGTCAGCTCTACGTTCCTTATCAAATCCCTTGTTGATAAATACTCTTCAATTTTTCCTTTTTCTTCAGAATCTATGTTTTTATTGGTTATATCAATCGATTCCAACAATTCTTTACCTGATATTTTCTTTTCTTGTTCTATCTTATCTTTATCAAAGGCTACACCAACCACAGCCTGAGGTGAATGAGGCAAATAATAATTACCATCTTTTCTTAAGAATAATAGGACTTGGTTTCCGTTAATATTTAAATCATAGTGTAAACTTGTTCTATCATCCGGGGTACCCACTATCACCTCAGAATCGTTTATATCTCCTTTTACATAATAGTGGACTTGTACTTTCCACTTATTATAATTCGCACTTTCAGTCTTAATTGATCCTCTTAGAGGCTCTACAACCTCACCAATTAAAATCACATCTGACTGTCCTACTAATTCCTCCACGGTTAGATATACCCAACATGCTTTTGCTATCTGAGGTGTTATAAGTAAGATACATACAGCAAGAGCAATAATATATTTTTTTTTCATTCTGCTCTTCATCTCCTTTCAAATGGGCCATGGTTTAATAAGTAACTATATATATTTTGACGTTTTATAATAAAAAAAGTTGCAATATCTATAGCAAATGTAGAATTTATTTTAGACAATTTACTTCAGAAGAAGAAAGTTTACTTACTCTCGTAAATTCATTAGCATTGTAAACTACACTGACTAATATAATTATGCCTATTTTAATAGTAATAAGCTTTTTTATTCTACTCATCTATTTCTGCCTCAATTATCATTACTTGTTTATGATTCTATCTTCTCACAGAAAAGAACTTAGCTAAAAGCAAAACCCTAATTTATGACAAACTATTTCATGTATTAGGTTTTGTTTTAAACCATAAAAACACCTTTGATTATATGTTTATTGCTTATTTATTCTTTTTCTTATTATAATCCTTCTTACTAATAATCTCATATGCATAATCTACTGTTCCTTTAGTTCCTGAAGGTGCTGCATACCAAACAACCATATAGTTATTTCCTCCACTAAAGAATTCCTTCAACTGAATTGCATCTGCTTCTGTTACATTGAATGGATCAATATTTAATACCCTGTAATGTTGTTTATTATTCCCTTTCCCTTTAGATTTCTCATTTATGAATGATACAGCATAATCTACGTATACTCCTTTTATTTCATTAATACTCATAAATTCTTCTAAGGAACTACCATCATTAGAATATCCTATCTCAGATATCTCAATATTATCAATATACCATCCTGATTCAACAGATCCCCAGTCCGTCATATAACGGAAGTTAATTAGGATCTCCTCTCCAGCATAAGGGGTTAAATCAAATTCTTCTTGAACCCACTTATCATAGTGTCCAGTAAACCCAGGCATACTATCTTTAATATCCGGATAACCTTCATCAACTACGTCGTCTCTGGTGTTCTCGTTTTCCAACCTATTCCATGTCTCACCATTGTCAGTTGACACTTGAACTACACCCAAATCCCATTGTTCTTCAATGTCAATATAATTGGCGAATTTAAGAGTTGCAGAATCAACGTCGGTTAAATCAGCCTTTAATATAAGACTGTTGTTAACCTCATTTCCAGTATATATCAAGGTGACGGTTTGGAGTGACCCCATTTTAGTACACACTTTGGGTACGGTAAATTTATAAGATTTTTTATGAACTGAACCCCACCTAATAGACGTATAGAATAGTTAAAATAGTCAATGCTTCTATTAGGAGGGTTCACCTCAAACCGTCCCGTTGATATGTTTCATTCTCCTCACGAAGCTTAGCCATCTCTTTTTGAAGAGCTTTCATCTCCTGAGGAGACATTGATTCATTATCATTGATTTTAACAGGTGTAAGTTGTTTTACCCATCTTTGGATTGTAGCAACTGATATGCATATTCGCTTTCGAGACTTGCATAAGTACAATCGGTTTAATTGTAAAGATTTACGATCATCTCTTTAAAATCTTGATCGTATCGTGCTCCTTTATTTTCATGATTGACACGTCTTTTCTGATATTTATATTATATCTTACTTTTCATGTCCATCAATTTATACTAACATCAAATTGTTAATACATGTTAAACTAATAATAGGAGGATGATGTTATGTCAATAGACTCAGAGAAAGATTTAATTGCTTTAAGGAAGATAGGCAAAATTGTTGCCCTGGCAAGGGAAGAAATGATAAAGGCTGTTAGGCCCGGTATCACCACAGCTGAACTCGATGATATAGGTGAAAGAGTTTTATCAAAGTACGGTGCAAAATCTGCTCCAAAATATGAATGTGATTTTCCTGGGACTACCTGTATAAGTTTGAATGATGTTGCAGCCCATGGAATACCAAGTTCTAGAGCTGTTAAGGAAGGAGATACGGTAAATATTGATGTATCGGCAGAGTTAGATGGACACTTTGGAGATACAGGCGCAACTATTCCCGTTGGAGCAGTATCTTCTATGAAAAAAAATTTGATTGAGTGTTCCAAATCTGCTCTTAACAAAGCTATTGAAAAAGCCAAGGCTGGAACTAAAATTAATCAGATTGGAAGAGTTATTCACAGCGAAGCTAAAAAATATGGGTTCACAGTAATTAAAAATCTAGCAGGACATGGTATTGGAAAGAGATTGCATGAAGAACCCTATGATATATTAAACTACTGCAATAGATTAGATAAAAGAATATTAACAGATGGAATCGTATTAGCAATAGAAACTTTTATTTCAACAGGGTCAGAATATGCCTTAGAAGAAAATGACGGCTGGACATTGAAGACTCCTGATGGAAGTTTTGTTGCTCAATTTGAACATACGATTGTAGTAACAAGAAACAAACCTATAATCCTTACTGCGTTATAATTTTGATTTTGTAAGTTATGGTATTTAAATATTGAAAGTAAAAAGGGGCATGGCTGTTAATTTGATATACTAACAATAGAAAGGTCAAATTAACATGTCTCTAGATATTTTTGATTGTTTTATCAGATCTCATTAATTGCTAAAAATATTCCAAGGGTATCCAAGGGGACGATTTGGAGCGACCCCATTTTAGTACACACTTTGGGTACGGTAAATTTATAAGATTTTTTATGAACAGAGATGTTTCTTTTTATAGATACTTGGGGGTAGTCTCCCAAGATTTTTTTGAGGTCTAGCATTTATGTAATAATCCATGTATTCTTCAGTTATTTGTTTTACATCATGTAAGTCTTTATTTTTTTATTCATGATATGAATAGTCTCACATTTATAATGGCTGAAAAAGCTTTCGGCTTTAGCATTATCCCAGCAGTTACCCTTCCTTGACATACTTTGAATTACTTTAAGTTCTTTTAGTAAGTCGACATAAGAATTGCTAGTATAATGAACACCTTGGTTACTGTGAATAATACTTCCCTTAAGATATAATTAATATCTGTAACAATTTTTTTACCTGGATGAGATGAACCAAATTCTCTGCTCAAGACGTTTTCTTTAATTATGCTTTTATCTTTTGGCTTTCTAAATTTTTTTCTTACTATTGATTGAATATTGTTTTCTCTCATTATTCTTTGTACTTTTTTATGATTAACAGTAAGTCCATACTGATTTTTAAGTATTGCTTTTATGGACCTGTATCCGACTCTTTTATTTGATTTATTGTAGATATCTAAAATTAACTTGTCAATCTTGGCGCTCCTATATGATATTGTTACAACTAAAGATTTACTTTGGAGTTTATTAATTGCTTACTTTACTGCGAAAGGTCTAAATACGTATAATGCCATTAAAAAAAATCAGCTTTAAAAAGGCATAGGCAGTAAGGCAGGGTCAGACTTCTGATTTTGTAAATGCATTCCATAAGGAAAAACATCTCGTTGTAAAATAATATGGTACTGAATAATTAATTACAAATAAAAACTCTATTTGCCTGAAGACAGCTACATAGGTACGGATTGCAGTAAGCCCCGATATGTGTAGAACTTAAAGATCACATTAATATATTTCCGCATGATATGTCAAACCTGGCAAAATCATTTATTAAAGCCATGTAGCCTAAGTATGTCCAGCTTACTTTCCACTATTTTTCAAATACAACTTAGGTATTTAGTATATTAAAAATAAAACCATAATACCTGACAAACTATTTTTTGCCAAGTATTATGGCTTATTTTAAATCATAAAAACACCTTTGATTATATGTTTATTGCTTATTTCTTCTTTTTCTTGTTATAGTTCTTTTTACTAATAATTTCATATGTGTAGTCTACTGTTCCTTTAGTTCCTGAAGGTGCTGCATACCAAACAACCATATAGTTGTTTCCTCCACTAAAGAATTCCTTCAACTGAATTGCATCTGATTCTTTTACATTGAATGGATCAATATTCAATACCCTGTAATGTTGCTTATTATTTCCTTTTCCTTTAGATTTCTCATTTATGAATGATACAGCATACTCAACATAAACTCCCTTTATTTCATCAATACTCATAAATTCTTCTAAAGAACTACCATCATTAGAGTATCCTATCTCAGATATTTCAATATTATCAATATACCAGCCTGACTCAACAGTTCCCCAATCCGTCATATAACGGAAGTTAATTAATATCTCCTCTCCAACATAAGGTGTTAAATCAAATTCTTCTTTAACCCAATTATCATAGTGTCCTGTAAACCCAGGCATACTATCTTTAATAGCTGGGTAACCTTCATCAACTACATCATCTCTGGTATTTTCATTTTTTAAACTACTCCATGTTTTACCTTTATCAGTTGACACTTGAACTACACCAAAGTCCCATTGTTCTTCAATATCAATATAGTTATCGAATTTAAGAGTCGCAGAATCAACCTTGGTTAAATCGGCTTTCAGTATAAGATTATTATTAACTTCATTCCCAGTATTCCCCCATAGGACCTTATTATCTGAAGCTAATGGATCATCTACTATATTCCAAGGTGTAGGCAGGAAGCTTATTCCGTCAAAAATAATGTTTTGTATCTTATTAGCTTTTTCTATTACCTTATAATCTCCACCCCAAGCTGGTACTCCGTCTTTGTCATACTCAAGAGCTGACTCAAAGTTAATTTTTAAATCTATACTTTCAAAGTTATATACTCCATCTTCTGGTTCTGGGCTGTCCATAGCTACTGCTAGGGTAAATCTTTTAAACAACTCATTAAAATCTATTTCAGCATTAAATTCTTCTAAGATTTTATTTACACTTTCAATTCCATGGCTCTTATCTTGTGCTAGAGCTTTAACAAACTCTTTACCATAGTGATCATTTAAGTACAATTGCAATAGATACGCCTGACCATAATCAGCCAATGTTTCTGGTCCAGTCTCAGCGTCTTCATGTTCATCCCATTCAACTAGTGAGTTTTCAGGATGATCAAGGAAGAAATTCACATGACCCCATGGGTGTTCCCCAAAGCATAGATATTCCGCGAAATCTGACATTCCTTCATTTATCCAAGTTTCTTCAAGACTGTCATTATCAGAGTGAATTAAATGTTGGAATTCATGGGCAGTTGTTCCTAGGAATGTAGATTCTAGCCTAGTTTCCCAATCCTTTGAATCTAAGGTTATAATATTTCTATCGGTGTAACGCTCAAGAGTTGGTGAAAAGAAACCAGCTATAAAGAATGGATAGCTAGAGTCATAATACTGATCATCTCTAACATTATCTACCATGATCATTATTCTTTCTTCTCCATCCTTAGGCTTATAATAATCCTGTGGTAAGCCAATCATTTCTGGTAATGTTGCATCTTTACCAGTATGCGAATCTGGAGTTCCAAAGAATTCAGTGTCTTTTATGTAAATGGTGTCGTCAAAGACATCTTTTATTTTATCAACCTGCTCTTGGTTAATTACGTGAGCCGGTTGACCTTCCACTAAATTACCATCATTATCATAGAATGCTAAATCTTCTGCTACCCATACTTCTACATTTTCACCTATACTTCTTAAAGTAAAGTCTTTTAGATAATATCCATTTATGTCATCGAGTGCTACAAATACCTTTGTTCCTCCATCAACTGTAAAGTTGTCATTGCCATTCTCTTCTGAAGTGCCTTCTACTTGGTTAAGCTTGATGTTTGATCCCATTTCTTTTAGCTTCTTGTCAAGCTTAGCATTATATTCTTCATCGTTTGCTAATTTTCTAATCTTAGCTCCGACATCAATTACATCTCCATATCTTGAAGTATCAAAATCTTTGCTTGCTCCTTCAGCTTTAATTGTGTTAACTGGAACTAATATGCTAATAACTAAAGTACAAACTAAAGCAAATGATAATATTTTTTTATTCATTTTCCACTACCCCTTTCATCTAGTTGTTTTCTTTTGCAAGCTTCAACTTTAAAATAGAGATTTTTTAGCTTTTAAACACCTCCTCTTTTGAAAGATAAATGTAAATATAAATACGAATATATATTTACATTTACATTATAAGCTACATATAATTTTTTTTTGTTGAAACTGGTTGTCCTTTTTTTTCTAGTTTTGTTTCATTTTATAGTTTTTTAGAAAAACGGAAAGAACAGACTCCACTTCACGGAATCTGCTCTTTAAATTTCTTTATGAATGTATATGTCGAACTCAAGCATATCTATGTCATACAATTAAACTTAAATTCTATATCATCTTAGGATTTTTCAATAGCTTTTCTTTTTATGATTTTTGTAAACTAATCATAGTCCCCAGTATCACACCCATTCTAAATAGCCAACTTATAATAAGTAGAGTTGTTGGATAGTAAGGTGATTTTCAATACTTCATTATAGTCTTCCAGATATCATTAACTGACCATTACTATATCTTTTCACAGAAGAGAAAATAGACGAATTTTATATAATTTCTTCTACTAGTTTTGTCGATTATCCAAGACAGTCCTATACTAATATAGTTCCATAGGCCTGTGATCAATCTAAGATTTATATACTCTTTTTATAAATCTGTTTGCCTATAGAGGCTGTATCAATCTACTATCTCTATTTGATTATTAAATATTTTTTGTAGTCTTGGAAGTACAGTATCCATAAAATGTCCCTTTCTTCTTTCTACTATTTCTAAGACCATTGTTGGTTCAGGCTCCATTTCCTTATAGGTTAAATAATAGTTATATTCTGATAAAGGTTTGTCTTTCTCTAAAATAACACAAATAAACCAACTGTCTTCATTTAACCATTTAACTACTTCTAATGTTCCTTTTAAATTGATCCACAATGTTCTTATGAAATCATTAGGCTGCTCAAAATGTAATGAGTATTCTGGTGGAAAATCCCACTCCTTGCTAATAAAACTTATCCTCGGCTTAACAAATTCTTGAAATTCTTCATCAAAATCTGTAAGCTTAGTTATGAAAAATCTACTATATAAAAATTCTTTTACTTTATTTTTCGATATAGGATCAATGTTTTCTAAGGGTGTATTTCTATATTCAGCAAGTAATTCTTCTCTACTCTTATTAATCTTTTTACTATTAGATACATCACTATTGTGCTTATACAAGATTTCTTTTATTGTGGCAATTATTCTGTCATAATGATTACAGTATCCATGTCTATGAAACTCATCTAAATATCCACTAGCCATTTCTTCCTTGCATTCACTTAGATTCTTATCATATTCGGTATAACCAAATAAGGTCATTTCATCTTCATCGGAAAAACAATTAAGTACATTCGATAATAACTCTAAATAGGAATGTTCTGTAAACTTAAAATCATATCCTAATTCAAGTGAGTAGTTATCTTCATTAATTCTTAAAAGCATACTTTCACTCCGTTCTTTTAAGAGGTAACAATCTTCCTGCTACCTTTTTATAAATCAAATTTATATTAGAAAAGGTTATTAAATTTTGTATTTCATCCGCTGTTCCTTTTTCCTCCTTAACTTCTCTAGAGAATTGTAGACTTATATTATTAAGTATGCTCATTATAAAATCTTAATCCTTTCGTAACTAATTATTAGTTTTTAAGATGCTTTATCGTGATATACAAATTGAAAAGTTTAGCCTTTACAGTCAATCCTTCTGCTTCCAGGAAGATATCTGCTCATCGGTTATTTGCCCATTGATTATTTCATGATTTCTATAGCTACCATCAGTATTTGGTTCAACTAATATGTTCTTTTCATTTAGAAATATTCTTCTTGAGAACCCATCGTCTTCTTTTATTACATAGAAGTCTATTCCACCATATGACTTGTTAATATACTCTACTTTATCATTATAGTGAATTGATTCTACAATTTCAGTTTTATATTTTCTCTTAAGTTCATATTTATTTAGTTCACTCCAAATCTTTTCTATTTCTTCTCTATTCTCAATCCTTACATCATCTAAATGATTGGAATCATTGATGAAAGCAATTCCAACAACATCTTGTACATTAAAGTTTAACAAACTTTCTAGTTTAGATATTCTTGTATATTCATTGATATTATAGGTTATATAAACTAATATGATTATAGCTATTGCTATGTTAGTAACCCTTTTCATTTTATTCATCTATTACCACCTCAATTATCATTATTTGATCATAATTATATCTGTCTAGCATATTGAGCAAAATAAAACAGGAGATAATTGACTAATCACATTATCTCCCACTCGATTTTTTAGTATGCTAAAAGAACGGTTTTAATCTTCTTTCAAAGCGTTCCATAGATATATCGAATTTTTACTTTCGAGGCTTCTTTTTTGATGGTTTAGGTTTTAATGTTTTAATGTACTCATAGCTTATGTCAAGATACTTTTTGAATTCTTCAGTTTTCATCAACAAGCCATCTGGAACAGTTACATATTCCTTCATAATAGCTCCATGTGACTCATACAGAGTAGTATTATATTTCTCAAGAAAATCTTCCCTGTCTCCTTTTGGAAGTCTAAGGCCTAATGAACCAGACTTAGAAAGGTGAGTGAACATATGACCATTCAAGGAAGTGTAAGGCATTGTAACCCCTTTTCTTTCTATGTTGGGATTAGTTTCAATTAGCTTATCATATAAATCCAGTTTATCCTTTGGGATTTCATTTGATTTTTTACTCATAGTTCCTCCTTGAGAGAAAAGTTTATTTGCTTTATATTATATCATTCTTTAAAAATATTAAGTACTGAGATATACAAAACTCCTGGCTATCCAGGAGTTCATACTTTCATATAACTTGATACATCTTCTCTTTGGAAATACTTTATATTTTTTTATTAGGTATAAATATCAATACTATGCTAAACAAAATCAACGAAGATTTAAACCAGAAATTAAACTCATCATAATTACCACGCAAATACATTTTAATATTACCTATAGTAGAGGGATCATTAAGATTATAGAGTATCATTTCAAGTATTAATGGAATAGCGACGAAAATAATCAACAATACAAGCACAACTTTGGAATAGGTTCTAAACTTGTACATTAATAGATAGCTAATAATAAAAGAAAGTCCAAGAGCTAGTATAATATTTAAATTTATTCCCATTGTGAATCTCCTTATACTTAAATTTCCAACATCCTAATTTTACTATATTTTGGAATATTTTTTAAATATAAAGCGATTATTTCATTACGTATAAATCCCTATTCTTCTGAAAAAGCCTTTCCTAAAGTTGTTGTTTCTGATTTTGATGGTCCTAAAATATGTACACCTTTAACCATAATTTATATTCTCAATCTCTTCTTTAACTAACTCCTTTTATATTCCCTTATCTGTTTTTATACTCATCTACATCAATAGCCTCACTAAAATATTCCTTGAACTTTTTAGATGCTATTTCATCATTGCTCAAAAATACAGCATAGCTACTATCGCAGCAATCAATCTCAATGCTAGCTTGTGGATGCTGAATCTTTATATCTGACCAAAAGTTATAATTATCACGTATATGTGGTACAACCGCCAAGTTACTAACATCTATTTCAATATCTTTCCGAAAGCCTGTAAAAACCGCCCAAATAAATTGTATATCTTCACGATTAACAATATTCGTTAGATCATCTCCAGATAGAAACTCTCCTTCCTTTATTTCATCTACTTCAGGATAACATTCTATATCTGTTATTAACCAATTACAATCCTTTTGAATCCCATTAAGTGCCTTAAATATTACCCTCATATCGGTAAATCCACTCATTTTAGTAGTATCCTTCAAAATATAGTTCATTGGTGCTCCTCCTTATAATCTCACTTTTATAGTTCAATTATTATATAAAGTAAAGCAGGAGATAATCGATTAATCAAATTACCTCCTACTCAGTCTATTTTCCTTTATTTAATTCAAAATCCTTTTTTCTTAGTTTATCATAGTATTCTGATACTGGACTATAATCGGTTATAGGGTTTTCAAAAAGAAGTAATATTTCTAATTTTGCTAAATCCTTAAGTGGACTAATATCACTTATTTTATTTGTTCTGAGGATCAATTCATATAAGTTTTTTAAATTACTCAATGGACTTATATCCTCAATATTGTTATTCGACAGTACTACATCCTCTAAGTTAGTAAGGTTCTTCAAAACACTAATGTCCCTTATTTCATTATTCTGTAGATATAGGCTTTTTAAATTCGTTAAATTACCTAGCATACTTATATCCTTTATATTATTTCTTCCTAGATATAAGTTCTCCAATTTAGTAAACTTTTTTAAGGGAGTCATATCACTTATTTCGTTTCCATCTAGACCTAGGGTTTTTAGATTTACTAAATTTTCTAGCGCGCTAATATCCTCTATACCACACTTATAAAGGCCTAGTTCAGTTAAATTTGTTAAGATTCCTAGTGATTTTATGTCTCTTATATCACTTCCATCTATCTCTAAAGCTTTTAGTTTTTTTAGGCTTTCTAGTGGACTCAAATCTCTTGTTTCACATTCATTGATCTCTAGGCTATATAGATTTGTTAAATTCTGAATTCCCTCTAAACTTGAAATATCGTCTTCACATTCAAGATGGGTTATTTTCTCAACGTCCTCTTTATATATACTTCCTTTGTGCTTATTTATAGCATCTATCACAGATTCCTCTAAATTAGAATCCTCAAAGTTAATAATCTCACTATTTTCTGGTTCTATTTCAAATAGCATTTTAACAATATTCTTGAGTCCTTTATTATTGCTACCATACTTAATTTTTGTAGTTATGTATAAACAGTAGGTTTCTCCGATTTCATAGGATTTAATTGGCTTAACAACAATACTCTTTCTATTATCGCTTAAAACAATATTTATCTTAACAGTTTCATTATTTCCGTCTTTAATATATATAGTTTCTGGATTAATAGTTTTCGAGTTGAGAGATTGATTAAACTTAATAGTCCAGCTTTTCATTGGATCCTTGGTGGTCTTTTTCTCCCATTCATCTACATCTAATCGAAAGTCCTTTTCTTCAAGGTTATCGTAATATAATAAAACAGGCGTATAGTCTGTAATAGGATTGCTCGACAAATATAGTTCATGTAAATTTGTCAGAGATTTTAGTGGGCTAATATCTACTACTTCGTTTTTTGTAAGATCTAACCCAACCAAGTTCTCTAGGTATTGTATACCTTCTAAGCTCGAAATCTCTACTCCACTACAATCTAATTTTGTGATCTTTTCAACGTCTTCTCTATAAATATCCTCTTTATATTTATCTATTTCTATCATCACCATTTTTTCTAAATCACCGTCTGGAAAAGTGATAATTTCTTTAGCTTGTGACGTATTACTATTATCACCTTGGGCATAAACTGGATTAATATTTAATAATATAAACAGTACTATAAATAAAGTAAGTATTCTTTTCAATGTCAAAACCTCCGCTTTTTGATAGATGACAGCCTAGCTTATTTTGCCATTTCTACCCATTGTTATATTCATCTACACGCCAGATACCATCCTCGCCCTTTCTTAGAGTAATGCAGAAGGCCCCTTCCGTTTCTGGATACTGAGATGAGGTCTCTACGGTCTTCATCTCAACGGTTACTAAAAATATTAAGGTTGAATCATCATCTTTTCCCTTTGAAGGCTTTAAAAGCTCTATTTCTCTTACTACTGTCCATTTCATGCCCCAGACGTTGCCATCGTGAACAAAGGTTTTATTATGGCTTTCTGTGGCTAAGCCCATCATTGTTTTGTAGTCTTCTCGAGAAAAGGCATCGAAATATTCCCTAATAACCCCTAGAGCTCCTTCTTTCTCCCCCGTTAAATGCTTTTGTATGTCGGAAGATAATTTACCCATTTCGTTCAATGACTTATAGATTCTTTTATCATACCTAGGATCGTCTGAGTACTCATGATCCCATGGATAACCCGGCTCTATTGTAAATGGCCATCCAGGCATATCTACTTCTATTACTGGTAGGCTAGTAGAAAGCGATGACAACATAGTCCAGAAGGCACCTAGGTATATTCTTTCTCCATCGGCCACTACAACAAAGGGAACTCCACTAACGTTTACCTTAGGAATTCTATCATAGACCTCTTCACTTATTTCAAGTGAATGGTTAAACCAATTGTATGATTTAAAGTCCTTTTCAGTGATTATTGGAGTATCTTGTAATTCCAGATCCTTTATATCTGTCTCTGTGGCAGCTTGTGTACCTGCATTCTTTACTAAATAAATTTCAAATCGGTTCTCATATCTGATGCTTTTGTTTCTATTTTCTCCATTTATAAGAAACGTAAAACCAAAAACAACAAGGATAATAGCGGCTATGCTCCCTATTAAAATCCCAACTTTTTTATTCTTCATTACTTTCCCCCCATAGTTTAATTCATCTATTCCAATTTGAGTTTAACCCATTAAACCATGGAAATCAATAATTCAGTGCTATAATTCGGAAAAATTCTGATGGGTTACCAGTTATGTTTATACTTCTATCTCCCAGCAAGACCTCCTTTTGAAAATATATAATAACCCTGTATAGTTTTTATGATACAATATTTAAAAAGTAAATCTACATTTAAAGCAGTACTTATCGCAAGAAAGAGAGGTTTTTATATGGGCGGTTTTAGGATCTCTTTAGTACAAATGAATGCTGTACCTTCAAACAAAGATTTAAACCTGCAAAAAATAAGCAGATTTGTAAATGAAGCAGCAATAAAGAGAGCAAAAGTAATTTGTTTTCCCGAGCTTTCCACATGTGGATATGATCGAAATCTTCCTATATCCCTATCAGAGGATATAATGGGCTATACATCGGAAAGATTGTCAGAAATGTCTAGGGACAAGGATATTGTTATACTAGCTGGTATGGTTGAAAAGGATGCAAATAGTATATATATAACCCACGTCATAACTTTCCCCGATGGAAGGATTGAAAGGTACAGAAAAACCCACTTGGGAAAATATGAAAGGGAAGTCTATTCTCCCGGACAGGATCTACCAGTTTTCAAAATAAAGAGTAGTCATCATCAAATAGATACAGTTAATTTTGGAGTTGCAATATGTTATGATTTACATTTTCCTGAGGTTGTAGCCAGTATGTCGATACAGGGTGCTCAGATTGTTTTTGCTCCCCACGCTTCCCCTATTCCAGGTAAAAGAAGGCTAGAAATTTGGAAAAAATATATGGGGGCAAGGGCTTATGACAATAGAGTTTATTTAGCAGCTTGCAATCTAGTTGGAAATACCGGTGATAAAAGGTTTGGAGGCGGCATTGGTATATGGGATCCCTTTGGTAACCTAGTCAAAGAGTATACAGAAGAAAATGAAAACATAGTATTTTTCGATGTCGATCTTGATGTATTAAATGATATAAGGGATGGGAAAAAAGGTCATATGAAAAATCCTTTTTTTCTAAAGGATAGAAGAGCTGATTTGTATTTTTAGAATTTAAGTCTCTGACTATCTCTAATTTATTCTAGCTTTTTGCTAACCCTTCTGACCCTACTTCATCTTAATATTGCTCTATTACAATCAGTGCCACCCGTTGAACGGGTGGTTTGTTCTTATCCTAGCAGAGCACATGTTATTTGATGTGTCTCATGACACTTATAATTAGTTTCACTTCACGTTCTCTAAAATATTTTTTATCCTATTAGAATATATCTTGGCTAAATCCTTTTCACATAATTCAAAGTATCTACTATCAACTTCTTTAGGCATTCCAGTATCTACAAAATCTTTATCAAGTTCCATAATAGTCTGATATATATCCTGGTCATCTTTTGTTCCACCTGTATTGTTTAGGTTGATTTTTGTACCGTCATTAAGCTCGATAATATAATAGAACTCTCCCTTTGAACGTACTAATGGTATGTTCCTACCGTAAACACCAGTAGTAATAATTTTTACATCAGAATATGAATACTCTTTTCCCTGGGGCATGAAAAAAGTATGCTTAACTATCTTATCGCTGGATATAACACTCATATTAACAACCATATAATATATAATTATGATTAAAATTGTGGAGAATACGGCAATTGATCTACCCTTATGTTTTTTAACAAATCTAAGTACCTTTGTTGATGCTAAATTTTGAAAATGTGGTTTCTTCCTTTTTATAAAATAGAAGAAGAGTAAAGCAAAAATGATTTCAAAAACAAATATAACTCTTATTCCTGAATCATGTGCAACCCAGATGATAAATTCATTAGGTACAAAGATGGCTGATTGAACAACCGTCACGGCAACTGCAATCCCCATGGTTAAACAAAAAATAGTGATCATTCCTAAAATGTATTTAATTATTGATAAGAAAAATTTTCCCAGCCCTCTTATAACCTCCATTTCTCGTGTGCCTCCTCTTCTCTATCCCTATTCTTTAAATCATTTTTTAAGCATTATTATCTAACTTCTATGAAGATTATATCACTATATATTGCTAAAAAAGTTAGTTTCTTCACTTTAGATATGAAAATATGACATGGGGACAGACACCCGGTCACCTAAAAATAGTGCGTGTCAGATGTGTCAGTCCCCATGTCACATCTTCATCTTCTTTAGCCAGGTATACTTCTATAGTAATTTTTTTCATACTTATTGCCGTCTAAATTATCATTTCTTGATCACTATCAAGTTCTATTTCAATATTAACTTTACAAATTTCCTCTTACCAACCCTCAAAATATCACCTGATTCAAATATTAAGCTCTCCTTGAGGCTCACCTTCTTATCATTTATTCGAACAGCACCTTGTTCAATCAATCTCCTTGCTTCGCTGTTCGAAGGTGCAAATCCCGCTAGCTTTATTACACTAACTAGACTTTCCTCTTTTCCCTTAATACATACTTCCTTAAGGTTCTCTGGGACAAGTCTTTTTTGAAATACTGTTTTAAAGTGCTCTTCCGCATCTACTGCCTTTTCATTCCCATGGTATAACTCTACAATTGTCTTAGCTAAATCCATCTTTACATCCCTAGGATTTACCTCTTTGTTGTCTAGCTCCCTCTTTATACTTTCTAACTTGTCTGGATGGATATCAGTGGTTAGTTCAAAGTATCTTATTATAAGCTCATCAGGTATAGACATCACCTTTCCGTAGATTTCATTAGCCTCTTCATCAATACCAATATAATTGCCTAGGCTTTTACTCATTTTTTCTTTTCCATCTATACCTTCAAGTATCGGCATAAATATAGCTACTTGGCTCTCCAGCTCAAAATCCTTCTGCATTGTTCTCCCCATAAGTATGTTAAAGCGTTGTTCAGTTCCACCCAGTTCAACATCGGCCTTTATGGCAACGGAATCATATGCCTGCATTAAAGGATAGAAAAATTCATGTATCCCTATGCTTTGATGATTTGAAAATCTTTTTTTGAAATCTTCCCTCTCTAGCATCCTCGCAACGGTATGTTTAGAGGTAAGTTCTATGACATCTTTAAATGTGAGCTTTGATAACCACTCACTGTTAAATGACACTTCGGTTTTTTCCTTATCAAGGACCTTAAATATCTGTTCTCTATATGTTTTTGCGTTTAGCAGTACCTCTTCTCTAGTTAATTGCTTCCTGGTTTTTGACTTTCCTGTAGGATCTCCAATCATTCCAGTAAAGTCACCTATTATAATAATCACCTTATGACCCAAGTCCTGAAACTGCCTCATTTTCCTTAGCACAACGGTATGCCCTAAGTGAATGTCTGGAGCCGAAGGATCTAAACCAAGCTTTACAACTAGCTGCCTACCTGTACTTAGCTTTTTCTTTAAATCATCAACATTTATTATCTCTTCTACTCCCTTTGAAATAATTCTTAATTGTTCTTCAATTGACAACATAATAAAACCTCCTTTATTCAAAGTCTAAACTCAAAATCACCGAGCCCTTTCTACTCTACTGCATTTAGCTTAGGAGTTTTTTTCTAAACAAAAAACTCCCGTCCTCATAATGAGGACGAGAGTTATATCCCGTGATACCACCTTAATTCATTAATACTTCACAGTATTAACCTCTTCGAGTACGGCAATTGCGAATACTCTAGCACTATAACGGGTGCAGCCGACAGCCCTCTACTTTTCCCCTGTAATGGAAATTTCGAAGCGTAGCTCAAAGGTGTATTCAAAATACCTCTCTTTACTCCATCTCAGCAACCGGAGTTCTCTGTAAAAAAGCTGTGTATTTCTACTCTTCCTTATCATAGCTTTTGAGTTCTTTAAATGTATTAAAATATATTATATATATTATATGTATATTGTCAAGCTATGTTTCATTTGTTTTCACTTATATTTAAATTGCCTTACTATATATAATACGATAAATATCTCCAGAATGTAATAGATTCTTCGTTACTTATATAATTGTATAAAAAAATTATTCCAATCCATCAAATCAGGCCTTTATAATTTTTATCATAACATGTATAATCTTTTTGAAACTTTTCACCTGACAAATCCATCTAATAGATGTAAAGGTCGAAAGGAGGAAGGAAATTAGTGACTAGCCAGCTGGAAGAAGAATTTATTAATATGGTCAAAGAAAATAAAGAAGATTTTTATAAACTTACCTATAGTTATGTTAAAAATGAGCAAGATGCTCTTGATATTGTAGGAGAATCTACATATAAGGGACTTAATTCCTTAAATAAATTAAGAGAAAGAAAATATATGAGAACTTGGTTTTATAGAATACTTATAAATGAGAGTATTGCTGTAGTAAGAAATAATAAAACCATAGTTTATGACACAGAATTTATTGAAACTATTACAGAAGATGTTTTAGATAAGGATGAAATTTTAGACCTTTACAGTTCTTTAGATAGATTATCTCATAAGTACAAAACTGTGATAATTCTAAAATATATGAAACAAATGCAAATAAATGAAATTGCAGAAATTTTAAATATGAATAGTAATACTGTGAAAACCCGGCTTAAAAGAGGAGTTGATAAACTAAAATCAATTATGGGGAGGTAAATAATAGTGGATAAAAAATTAAATGAATTTAAAAATTTATATAATGCGATAAAGATACCGGAGAATTTAGATAGTGTCATAGACGATGCCATTAATAAAAAAAGGATAATAAGGTGATAGTAATGAAAAAATCAAAAAACAAAACGTTTAAAACTGTAGGTACAATAGCTGCTTCTTTGGTGTTAGCACTTGGTTTAACTGTTAATTCAAGTTATGGTCTTGCACAAGGAATATATAAGATTCCTGTTATTGGCGAACTAGCTAAAATGATGACTTTCAGAGAGTATACTATTGAAAATGAAACTTCAATAGGTAAAGTAACTATACCAAATGTGGAGATCGAAAATGGAGTTGTTGAAGGTTTTATTAATGATACAATAAATAAAAAAGTCAATGAAATTTTAGAGGAACAGGCTATTCTTGATGCTGAATATAAAAAAGCATATTTAGAGACTGGAGGCAAAGAAGAAAACTTCAACAAAATAGAGATGACAGTTGATTATAAATCATATTATACATCTGATAATGTTATCTCCTTTGAAATATTTAAATATCAAACCTTAGCCCCTGCCTATAATGAAAATTATTTTTATAATGTCAATCTTAAAACAGGAAATAATGTAACTCTAAAAAATGTTTTAGGGGAAGACTACGCTAGCTTAGTCAAAGAAAGTGTAGAAAAACAAATAGAAAATCGTATGAAAGAAAACCCTGATTTGACATATAACTTAGATTGGTTTAGAGAAGTAGAAATAAATGAAGATAGAAGCTTTTATGTTCATGAAAATGGGGATATCGTAGTAGTTTTCGCAAAATACGAAATTGCTTCTGGTAGTATGGGTAAACAAGAATTTGTAGTAGGAAGTATAAATAATGTTAGATTTCCCGATGAAGTTACTATTATTGGAGAAGAAGTATTCTCAGTAGACGCAAAATATATAAGCAGTACATCTAATAGGATTACACTTAATATAGATGGGCAAGAGTTAACATTACAAAGTATGCTGAAATATAATTATGAAAAGGGAGAATTATTGAAGATACAGTATGTTTTAGAAGACGGTAAAAGGCTCGTTATGCTTCAGTGTTATCCTGCTAAAAATAGGATTGAATTGACAGTAGAAAAATTACTTGTTAATGAGGATGGATTGATTATTATTGGAGGTAAAACTTCTGATGGAAAAATATACACCACTTCAATTGATCCCGGTGTAAAGGTTAACACCTATAAAAAAGACCTTGAAATAGGTGATAAAATAGAAATATACTATGACTCTATAACCGATGATAAGATTAAGCATATTGTACCATATGTTATTAACCTAAAGTAATCTGTTGCGTTACTCTAATTGCTGAGTTTACAAGACTTAGAGTCTATAAGCTTGCTATAGTTTCCATTCCATCAAAGTAAGAGAGTGTGTAGATATTTCATTTCATTAGAGTATCTCTAATGAAAGACTCTTGTCTCTCAATATTCATAGTCTTCCGCCATAGAATAATCAAATATTTTAATTATTGCTATTAGAATAATTTGTTTTCAAAATACGTATTTCTCAATTATACTTAAACTAGGATTGTTCATAGAAAGTTTATAGGATATAATCGAAAAATATCCTTTTTAGACTATAGATTTTGGGGAGGTAGAGTATGAGAGTAGCTTTTGAATGTTTACCATGTTTAATTAGACAGTCTGTTGAAGCAGCAAGAATGGTGACAGATGATGAGTCTATGCAACAGAGCATTATCAAGAATACTTTAAAGGAAGTTAGCAAAGTAAATTTTTCAGAAACAGCTCCTTATTTCGGAAGAATGATTCATACCTATATTAAAGAAGTTTCGGGGAATCCTGATCCCTATAGGGATTTAAAGGTAAAATATAACGAAGTTGCTATTCAGCTTTGTAAAGATTTGAATCTACCTGATCTAATTAGAAACAGTAAATCTCCAATAGATACTGCATGTAGGCTTGCAATAGCAGGTAATGTTATAGACTTTAGTGTATCAGCATTACTGGATGAAGAAAAGGTTAAATCAACTATAGAAGAATGTATTAATAACAAGGTTGAGCATAACATGACCAATGAACTTATTGAAGCAGTAAAGAGATCAAATAAGATATTGTTTATAGCCGATAATTCTGGTGAAATAGTGTTTGATAAGCTGTTGATTAATGAGCTTCCTAAGGAGAAGATCACTTATGTAGTAAAGGGGGCTCCCATTGTAAATGATGCCACAATGGAAGATGCTGTTGAAGTTGGAATGACTGATTTAGTTAGGGTTATTGATAACGGCTCCGATGCTCAAGGTACGATTTTAAACCTATGTTCAGAAGAGTTTAAAAAAGAGTTTGATGAAGCAGATTTGATTATTGCTAAGGGGCAAGCTAACTATGAAACTTTAACGGAGTTAGAGTATAAAGAAATCTTCTTTTTATTAAAGGCTAAATGTAAATCCATAGCCGATAATTTAGATTGTTCTCAAGGTGATCTTGTTATAAAAAGAACTTTTTAGAAAGGACTTTCGTGGAAGACATCCTGTAAAATTAATAAAACTAAGGGCTCACCTTTAAACTATACATCAATTAAAGTTTAAAGGTGAGCCTAATACTTATTATTTTACTATTTATTACTCTTTATATTTAGGGATTTTGATAATAGCCTTGAATAAATCTCCATCTATTTCTACATCAAAGCTTCCCTTTTGAACCGCTATAAGGCTTTTTGCTATAGATAGTCCTAACCCACTACCTTCACTTGTTCTGGCTTCATCGCCTCTTTTAAAACGCTCCATCAACTCGTCAGCAGAAATATTTAATTCATCGCCTGAAATATTTTTTAGGGTAATGATGATATCATGTTCCTGATCTTCTATATCTATATATACTCTTGATCCTTGAAGGGAATATTTAAATATATTGGATAATAGATTCTCTATAACCCTCCATAATAATTTTCCATCTGCTTTAACATATAACTTATCCTCTGGATGAATCACTTTAAATTCTAGATCCATTTCCTCTATTTTATCATTAAGCTCCCCTAATCCTTGAGTTATTAAGAATACAATATCTATTTTTTCAAAGCTTACTGGAATACTTCCGCTAGAAGCCTTAGCAGCTTCAAACAAATCATCGGTTAGTACTTTTAGTCTGTGGGACTTTTGCTCGATTATATCCATATATTCTTCTTTATGTGATGCATCTTCTTCCTTTTTTAATAGATCAACATATGTGATTATGGATGTTAAAGGTGTTCTTATATCATGGGATACATTGGTTATTAGCTCAGTTTTTAATCGTTCACTTTTTAATTCATTGTCTACGGCTTTATTTAAACCATCGGCTATACTATTTATATTAACGGCTAGTTTTGCAAACTCTCCCTTTCCTGGTACATCTATCGTGTGATGAATATCTCCATTTTTTATTTTCTCTACACCTTCTTTTATTGCATTAAATTGCTTCACCTTTTTAAGTGCTAGCCACGCCGCTACTCCTATAGTTATTGGAAACATAAAGAATGTTAAGGCTACTAAGATTGGATACCCTATCACTATTACAACAATCTTTACAGCTACGCTTCCACTATCGTATATATCCTTTACGAATCTATATAACTTATAAAATATTGTAAAGATTAAGGTATGCTTTATGATTGTTCTATTTTTAATATGTTTAAATAGGGATAGAACAAATATTAGCCCTAAAGTACCTATTGACATGGTTATTGGAAATATAAATTGATAAACATCATTATAAAGCACAAACTCCATAGCTCCACACCATGATGCTATTAGTGAAATGCATATTATAAAATTGAAATCATTGTATAGCTTGTCAACAAAATTCAAATGTATTTCCTTATCCTTAAATGATTTCCTACCTATAATTAACAGTAAATATATGAATGATAATATCAAGCCTAGTAAATAAATGGCTATACTGTATATATTATCAGTGACAATCCTCTTATTTTCTTTCCACTCTTTAATTCTTGGATTTAAAAATTCATCGCTAAATGAAAGATAAATAGCATTATCTTGATTATCTAAGTCATAAATATTATCATTAATCCTATAATAATATTTACTATCTATGATTTCTTTTGGATATATCTCTTTTCCAGATTCATCAAATATCATATATGAAGGATATGATTTAAAATGATTTTTAGCTTCCTCAGGGCTATTAGTCAATGTATTAGCACCATCGCTTACGTAATACATAATGCTTTTATATTCTTTCAACCTTTGTAAAGCTAAGTTATATTCTTTTAAATCTTGTTTTGTTAATTCATCTTTTATCTGTGATATTTTATCAGCATATGCTTCTTCGAATTTTTTATAATTTTCCTCACGGCTCAGTTCTGGGTTATAAATTTCAGAGTTATGTTGAAAGTCTGAAAATAGCTTTTCTTCTTCTCTACTAATTTCATCATCTGTAGCCGCTCCACCACTTAAGATATGCTCTTCATTTTTATATTCTTTTATTATTTTTGATAGGGTTCCTATGATATTTCGACTTTCCAACATAAATTCTTCGCTCTCGTAGTAGCTATTCTCAAAAGCAATATCAAAGCCCCCTTGATCTGATTGCCCTGTATTTATAATTGTTGTTATTGCACTAGTAAAACAAAATATTGTAATTATAAAGACAATAACTTTCGCTATGACTGAATGGCTATAGCTTCTCGACTTTGTATCCAATTCCCCACACCACCTTTAAGTATTTTGGCTCTTTAGGATTTATTTCAATCTTTTCTCTTATCTTTCTTATATGGACTGCTACTGTGTTTTCCGGATTAAGGGGAATTTCCTTCCATACCCTTTCATATATCTCATCTATGGGATATACCCTACCGGCGTTCGCAGTCAGCAGTTTTAGTATTTTGTATTGTACTGGAGTGAGTTGAACCTCTTCTCCATCTACGGTTGTAATCTTGGTCTCATCATTTATCTCAAGTCCCCCTGTTTTATATACATTACTTTTGGTTTCGAGACTTCCTAGTGTTGTATATCTTCTTAATTGGGACTTAACCCTTGCAATTAATTCCAGGGGATTGAAGGGTTTAGTAATATAATCATCGGCTCCCATGTTTAATCCCATTATTTTGTCAGTGTTCTCGACCTTTGCCGAAAGCATTATAACTGGTATATTTTTGTCTTCTCTTATCTTCATTGTAGTCCTTAATCCGTCCATTTTAGGCATCATAATATCCATTATAATAAGATGAATTTCATTTTCTTCTATTACCTCAAGAGCTTCTACTCCATTAGATGCTTTTAGCACTTTGTAACCTTCATTCTTTAGATAAATTCCTATAGCGTCTAATATTTCCTTATCATCATCACATACTAATATATTCAATTCCGCTCACCTCTCATATAAATGATTTTTTCATTATATTATTTCACACCCTCTACTATTTATTATAAGCTAATAATAACAAGCAATTCTTAAGAAACTCCAAATACAAATCTTAAGAATTTCTTAATGTTAATATTAAGAAAGAAATAGAGTTAACGAATCAGGCTCACTTTTAAACTATAAACATTAAATAAAGTCTAAAAGTGAGCCTCGCCCTATTATTGTAAATAATTGAAATCGTAGTTTAATATAAGAATAGTCTCCTAAATATGTATGTTATCTTGAATTGAGCAAGAGAAAATGGTTATAATATTCTTTTAGAAGCAAAAGCTGTCTCTGCTATACTTAGAAAGTAAGGTGTTCATTATGAGAAGAATGAATTGGCTAAGAACTGTACTATTTTTTGGTATCCCTGGTATGTCTACATTCTTAATATTTCAATTTTTATTGCCATCCATGCTAAAACAAGGTATAAAGATGTACTGGGCTGTATTTATTAGTCTATGGTCTCCAATACTGTTACTCACTTTAGTTATTCTTTTTCAATGGAAAAAATCTGGGCAAAGGTTTAATCATTTCTTTTGGGTGAAAAAACTAGATGGAAAAGAATTGCTTCTGGTACTAGTGGCCCTAATAATTGTCCAAATAGGAGAATTCTCACTAGCGAGCACAAGAGGTGTATTATCTACTCTACCTGGATTTAGTGTGCCTGAGTACTTTCCTAATTTATTCAAGCCTGATTTTGAAGTAGCTATACCTTTACAAAGCTTTATGGACATTGAATTAAAGGGTAATATGTTTGCTATATGGTTTTGGGCAATATGGTTAGTTATCAATGTTGGATGTGAGGAGCTACTATGGCGTGGCTATGCGCTACCACGTATGGAATTATACTTTGGTAAGTGGGCATGGCTAATTAATGGCTTAATGTGGAATGTTGTCTTTCATTTTTTTATGAGATGGTCTTTGATAAGTTTACTACCTGTATCACTATTGGTTCCGTACCTATGTCAAAAAACTAGAAGTTTATGGCCAGGCGTTATCATTCATGGCATTGGTAATGCAATGTTTTTTGCTATAATTATCCCTTCAGTGTTACAGTAAACATCGACTACATGCATCCTCATATTTTATTTCAAATTCCCCATGGCCCCCTAGAGCATGAGCAACACCTTTAACATATTCTATGCTTGTGTACTGAATATTCAATACCCTTCTTTTGAGTAAATAAGTTATTTAAATGATATATATCACTATACAAATATACAAGACCATTCAATTTGAATGGTCTTGTATATTTGCTTCTATTTCAATAAATTAATTTACATCTATATCTTTTATATCTTCACTTCGAACAAAGGTATGACATAACCCATAGTGGTAACTATTTGTTGTTATTGTTAGTTTATTACCCTCTGAATCCTTCTCAGATCTTTCACTTTGTGTCATTTTCATATCTTCCAGAGAGTTACATCTAGGACAGAATTCTCGAATCATTTAATCCACCTCCACAAATTTCTATGTTTACTTAATATTATAATCAAATTTACCTAAAAATTACAACAACACTTTTCTTCATACTCTTCATTTAAATATTCCCTACAAGATTCTTTAATAATACTATATGTTTTTATTAATCAGCAAGCCTTTTAATTAATACAGAAAGGTATACTTAATCCCTTAGTAAACAATTAAATTTCTCATACTGTTTTTCCTGTCTGTCCGATAAGTTCCGTACTATATTCTTTCCATTAAAATAAGAGAAAGAATATATTCTTCTAAAGATTGATTTTTTAAGACTGTTAATAACATGATTAATCATTTCATCAGATTGCAAAGTATATTTTTTTATATATTTCTTTACTTGTTCCTCTGAACATCCATCATTAAGCATAATAGAAGCATTTCCAGATATCTGATCTAATGAATTAATCCTAGCTGCTCTGATTAAGCAAGCTAAATCAATATCATCTGTTTTTATATCTAAATCTTTATATATATTTTCAACCATCCATTTTGCCGCTTCTTCAGGAGTAAAGATCATGTCAAAGGCAATCTCTGCAATTCCTTCTGAAGTAACAAGTTGTGGACTAATCACAAGGTATATTTGCCTCTCAGGATAATTACGAATATGTCTATATTCAATTTCCTTCATGCAAAATTCTGTATGGTGACCAGGATATAATTCGTGACTCATAATAGGCAATAGGCAAAATATATTCAAGGGAATATCCTCATTGATTTGTACAAGTGAATGATAATTCCCTTGATACCAGTTAGCTGCCCCAAAGCTTTTATTTGAAACCATTTCAAGTTTGATTTTTTCTTCATGAGGAAGGTCTATTACTTTTTTTGTACGCCTACGTATTTCGTCTATAGCAGAGTTTATTATATCTCTCTTTTGGCTTTTCTTTTTAAAAGAATATATGTTTCTTTCATTCCAGTTATCAAATCTATTAAATATGTCTCCTTTACCAGGTAATCCTTGCTTATATAATTCTATTCCTTGTTCAAAATGTTCCTCAGGAATCCATTTCAACTCAATATCTAGACAAGATTTAACCTGTTTATTAAAACTAATTTCTTCACCATTTAAAATACGTAATGTCATCTCTATAGCTTGAACTTGCTTTTCTAAAAATTTAAATCGTTTCTCTTCAAAATTTTGTTTAGGTAGAGTCTGTATCAATTCGCTTGTATGCTTCATTAACTCACTTATATTTTTATAGTCTTCTCTTTCCACAATTTCACTTAACTCCTTTGGACCCATATATGAGTCAACAAAACAGTCACCTGACTTTCTAAATATCTTGTCAATTTGTAATGCCAGTAATATATATTTTTCTAACCAAGGATGTAGCTGTAACATAATAACCCTCCTACATTTTTTATTTTTGCCAAAACCAAAACTAGCTTGAATTCTCCTTCAGAGTTTTAAGTTTTGTTCATATTTTGCGGAGATTTCTATCCTTCCGTTTTTATTTAGTTACAGTATATCCAATGGGGCATACTCAAGCACAATAGCCTTTCTGTACTTTTTTGTGAGCTAAAAAGAAAAAAGATGGGGTTAACTCCATCTTTTCACATTTAATTTAAATCCATCTACTACGATATCGCTTACAACCCTTACTCTATCTTTATCCCCTTTATTTCCAATGTTCCCATTAACGCATTATAGAAGGATTCTCCACCATTGTCTGGAGCTATCTCAATTTTTAGAAATTTTCCGTCTTTGTTGGTGATTTCTATAATATCTCCATCAAAATCTTCATAGCGATGCTTAACGTCAACAACATCAATTAAATCAAATGCTTTTGTTGATCCTTTCTTGTGATATATAATACGTTCATTTGTGAGAATTGTAGCCTCTGTACCATCTAGAGCAAGTGTGTAATCATAATAAGCTATTAGTTCTTCATTACTATTTAGAATTTTATGCTCTTCAATATATCCTAAAGCATATTCCTCCATTTCATTACTATATAATACCCCACCTTCGGGCTGACCTGCAATCCAAATAAAAAAACAAATTACTGCAAGAATTACTAATACAACAATAAAACCACAGCCAATAAGAAATGGTCTGCACCCACTAGTTTTTTTATCGTTCTCAAGATCCATCTTTATCTCCCCTTTGATTTTGTTATCAATGTATATCTTCTATTGTCAATTTTATCAATTATCTTAAAGCCCTATATTATTTCTAACTCTCAAAATCAACTCTTCCTTTATTTCATTGTTATCTTCGACCGGCTTATGTTTTGTATTGTAATAGCCTATCATATCAATTACTTTTACACCAAGCTCGTCAATAGACTTCCGCATAGCTTCCATGGTATACCCCATGGATTCTTCGCTTTTTCCTTTACAGACTCCTATGATAATAACCTTTTTATTTGGTGAAAGTCGACTTTTCCATATTCCATCGGTATAATCGTTTAAAGAAAATGTTCTATCAAGCAGTGCTTTCATTTGTGCAGTTACATTGTAATTGTATGACGGTGAAGCTAATATGTATCCATCGGCTGATTTCATTTCACTAATGATTTCTCCTAGAGTATCGTCAATATTACATACGCCTTCCTTTATACAATACTCACATGCATTACAAGTGGAGATATTTTTACTGTCCAAATGATATTTTTTTACATTTACATTTTTATCATTTAGCCCTTCTATTACATAGTCAGTTAATAGCTCCGTGTTCTTTCCCCTTCTTGGGCTACCGATAATAGCAAGCCACTTTTTTTCCATGTCTATCATCCTTTATTTTGAATATTATATTCAATTGTATTTTAAACTACCTATATAGAACGCACTTATAAATCTACATTTTGATTTCTTAAATAACTAACGTTTTAGAGCTATTTAAGGAATTAAAACGTAAAAGATTTATTGCGGTTTCTATAGAAAGAAATTAGACGAATTTTGTATAATTCCTTTGACTAATTTTGTCGATTGTTTAAAATAATCTGATATCACTCTAGACGATACACTATCTTATCTACTGAAAAAAAAGTGACTTAGCGGCTAATCAATCTGGAACCTACTCTCATAGGTATACCCTATTATTCACCACCATGTCACTTTTTCTAATATCATGATTTCTTTTCAAGCCATTTTGTCATAACATCTAAAGCGAGGCCAAAGTTTCCGACTTGGCAATGATTATGCCCTTGATCCTCTCTGGTAAATATACGTTCAGTAAGTGATTTGGCATTTTTAAGGGCCGCCACTTGTTTATAGTGCATTTTTAGGGGAACGAAGTGATCTTCTGCGCCTGTTAGAATCAGCACATCTTGCTTCACCATATCAGAATGTAGATTTTCCTCATTACATTCTAGTATGACCCTACTTGCGTCCATAGGTGTATCTTTCTTGGCCATATACATAAGGTTGTTCAGTGCCCACTTTTCCTGAGCTCGCACTTTTGTTTTCAAATCACCTAATTAGTTCATCAATCTTGGAAAACAGAAAAGAAACTTTGCAAAGGCTGCTACAGGGGCTGATGGTATTTGCATGTAATCAAAGGCAATACTAGATGCTATAGCCAAAGGAATGCCATCTGTTTAACTGGAAATCTATAATCTTAGTCTTATGCATAGTATGATAACCTACTGGAAAGTTAAATTTTCTCATTTCTTTACACTCCCTTCATAGCTATTATGAGTTTTTATAACACATAGGAGATTATAAATTTATTGAGGCATGTTTATATTTGGAAAGAACTTAAAAAAACTAGTTTTGAGTACTCCTGTAATAATACGTATTTTATAACATATTCTATCTTTATTCTCCCCTGAATATACATAAACTGGAGGCGATGGTTATGGGAAAAATCTTAATCATTACAACATATAAGAGGATATTTACTGGATTAATGTTGCTAGTACTCATTGGTCTATTAACATATTTGCTTTTGGTACATATCGGTTTCTGGAAGCCCATACAGGTATTTGAGTTTTTCGGTAGTGAAGAGGCTGAAGAATTAGTTAAGGAAAATAACAGATTAAAGGGGATACTTAAGGGGATATTGCCAAAGGAGCAAAAACTATTGTATGAAAATCCCTACAGACTTTATAGAGATCAGACAGTTACAGTGGAGTCAACTCTTTTGAAGAAAGTCATTAAGAAGGGTAAGGATATCTCTTTTAGAGTTTCATATAAAATCCCAGAATACTTGCGGCCTATTTATGACCCAACGTGGGCAGCAGCTTATTATAGAGGATGGGCTGATTTAGAGGATAAGGTGGAGGAGGCACAACATCGTTTATTTGTTTTTCCCTTAGGTTTAAGCAGCAGATACGATTTTACAGGAAGTCTAGGATTTGATGGCAGCCCTAGGGTCGATGTCCACAGAAATATCAATTTCCTCATTTATCATTTTGAGGTAGAAGAAGTGAAGTTATTGGGACATCAGATCGCTCTTGTAGGAAGGCCTAAACGAAGAGGTGTGGAGGTTATCGCAGTTAATAAGGATGATTTGTTTCCTGAAGGCGAAGGAAAAGGAGATTTTCTTATTCAGATTTCTACTCCCGGAGGATATGAAGTTGATTTCATTTATGAAAAGCATGTTATGAAGTATGAGGATTTAATGAAACAGATTCAAGAACATACTGTCAAGGCAAAGTCAACATCTGTGGCTGTAAAAGATGAGCTAACTTTAGAGGAACTGAAAAAGGAAAATAAGCTTTTAAGAGAAGAATTATCCAAGTACATCCCTATACGAGATGAGGAAGTAATCACAGAAAAGAAATGTAGACCATGGCCTGGCTTTTATAAGATTGGAAAGACCTTCGATATAGACACTGTATGTGAAAAAGGTATTGAGATAAAATATAAGACTCATTATGAGAATAAGAAATATAGAAGGCCAATCTATCATCCCTCATGGAAAAAGAATGCTCAAAGTGGATGGGCTTATGTTCCCGACAAAGTATGTGAAAATCTACATACATTGTTTAGTATTCCGAGAAACTCTGAAAAGCAATCTGACTTGTTTGGCAGGCTAGGTTTTTTTGAAGATTATTCTCCTATTGATAAGAATGAAGTAGGTTTTCTGATTTATAACTTCGATGTCGACAAGGTTATTAAGTATAACAATCAAATTATCCTTACGGGTGTGCCCTCAAGGACAGGCGCTGAAATTATATCCATTGATGATAGTTCCATATTAAATATAAAGAACTATCTTGTACAGTTATCTACACCCAACTGTATAGAGATTGATTATGATATTTTAACCGCTGAATAAATAGTTTTATGTTGCTTTTTTCATAGCGCTCATCAAAGCTAAATTATAAAATACCCGGTAGTCAATTGGGTATTTTCTTACAAAATAAAATGAGCCAGGGTTTATTTCTACCTGACTCATACTAATTATGTCTCTTACACTTCTACCTCTGGAGGTATACAAATCTTTACTCCAGCTACAAAATCACATGGCGCAAGTTTAGGATTATAAGTGAGTAAATCCCCTACACCTACAACGAAGTTCTCAGCAATTGATGTTAATGTGTCTCCTTCTTCTATTACATAGGTTTTCCCTGTTCTACAATTATCATAGGCCTTTTTTAGTGGTATACATATGGTTTGACCTGGACTCAGGGAGCCATTGTATGTTTTGTTAGCTTTTTTAAACTCTTCATATGAAAAATTGTACTTAGTTGCTATTCTCCAATAGTAGTCTCCTTGCTTTACCTTATAGGTAAATCCCTCTGGACATCGAATTACTTTTTCTGGTATACAAATGATTTGACCTACAAATAGCCTATATGGATCTATCATTGGATTTGCCAGCAGTATGTCCCTTACGGTTGTATTATATCTTTCTGCCAAGCTATATAGAGTATCACCGGACTGAATGTAATAGTAATGTCCATCTTTACACTTAACAGGTATACAAATAACGTCTCCCACAGTTAAATTTAAAGGATCTACCATTGGGTTCAGGTCATAGAGCAGCTCAATGTCAATATTCAGCCTGCGAGCAATGTTGTAGAAGCTATTACCTGGCTTAATAATATATGGAATAGAACCGGCCGGACAACTTCTAAATAGTGGATAATGCATAAGTTATTCACCTCGATATTTTTTATGTTTCATTTTATAATATTCAGCATCCCTGGGAATTGTTAAAAATTAGCGTCAGAAAATGCTGAAGTAAAATTAAGATATTTCTATATAGTTTAGGAAATAACTAATATAAGAGTAAAAATAGTATATTTCAGAATAGGGGTGTAAAAAGTGAAAAAGATTAAAATGCCAACTGCCTATGCTATTCTATTTGCAATAATTATAGCCGTTGCAATATTAACCTGGATTGTACCTGCCGGAGAATATGATTATGTAGATCCAAATGCTTCAAAAAAGGAACCAATTCCTGGTACCTATCATACTGTTGGTCAAAACCCTCAAGGACCAAAGGAGGTTATTTTGGCCCCTGTGACAGGCTTTTACGATGCTGTAGATGTCGCACTATTTATTATAGTGATTGGTGGATTTTTAGGTGTTGTCATGAAAACTGGATCAATTGACGCAGGCATAGCTGGAACAACCCAAAAACTAAAGGGTAGAGAAAATGTGATGATTCCAATTCTAATGATTTTATTTGGACTTGGTGGGACGAGTTTCGGTATGGCTGAGGAAACGATAGCCTTCTACCCACTACTATTACCAGTATTTATTGCAGCAGGCTATGACGCAATAACAGCTGCTGCGGTTATACTTCTAGGTGCTGGAGTAGGAGTTCTAGGATCAACTGTAAATCCATTTGCTACAGGCATAGCCTCTGGTTTTGCTGGTATTTCACTGGGCGAGGGTATCTTTTTAAGAGTGATAATACTAGTAGTTGGTGAAATAGCAGCTATTCTATATGTTATGAGATATGCTGATAAGGTTAAAAAGGATCCTTCAAAATCATTAGTATATGACATGATGGAAGAAAATAAGAAACATTTTCTAGCAGAAAGTAGCGAAGGTAAATTTCCAGAATTAACAGGTAAAAGAAAGAGTATTTTATTTCTATTCGGATTAACCTTCATAATAATGGTAATTGGAGTTATTCCCTTTGAAGATATAGGTATTACTTTTATACCGACTTTAGGATGGTGGTTTGGAGAATTAACTGCATTGTTCTTAGTTTCGGCCATTTTAATAGGAGTGGTTGCTAGAATGGGTGAAGAAGAGTTGGTTTCATCCTTCGTTACAGGGGCACGTGATCTACTTGGGGTAGCCTTGATAGTAGGTATATCACGTGGTATAACCGTAGTAATGAATGCAGGTAAAATCACAGATACCGTTTTAAACTTGGGTGAGAGTACCCTTTCGGCAACAGGATCTATATCATTTGCTATATTGACATACATATTCTATATACCTTTATCTTTTTTGATTCCTTCTACATCTGGACTTGCAACACTTTCGATGCCTATTATGGCTCCACTAGGAGATTTCGCAGGAGTAGCGAGGAATATAGTAATAACAGCTTATCAATCTGCATCTGGTATAGTAAATTTGCTTACACCTACTAGTGCAGTTGTTATGGGTGGTTTAGCTATAGCAAGGATATCCTATGACAAATGGTTAAAATTTGTATGGAAATTCTTATTGATATTAATGGTGATAATTATTGCCGCACTAAGCTTTGGAGTTTTAATGAGTTAAAAATAGTCTAAGTTAATATAAATAATACATATTTCATTTTAAGCTATTCAATTTGGAGCTTATAACTAAAAAAAGGAAGTGGATAATTCAACAATCCACTCCTTTTTTTAGTTGTGGAAGGCACTTGCTTGAAATTGCTGCAACAATCAGTTTTTTCACTTTAGCTTAGAGAATAATACTTTTTCAGTAGTTTTGTCGACGCATCTGTCACCTCACAAATTTATGTAGTATAATTAAATATGATGTCATTATTTATCAACTATCGTCTGATATAATCCGCCTATAGGTGTGCATATATTAAACTAGAACATTATTAAAAAGGAGTTAATTTTATGACAGAAAGTTACACAAAAAGAACCTTTTTAAAAAGACGTTTTTATAGGCGTTTATTTGCATTGACGGTACTAATCTTTATTATTCTTTTAACTACATTTATTTTTATAAAGTGTTCAGGAAATTATATTTTTACTATTTGCATAGATCCAGGCCATGGTGGATATGATCCAGGTGCCATTAATCAAACCCATAAAGTTAATGAAAAGGATTTGGTATTAGATGTTTCTCTAAAATTGGGTGAGATTTTAAAGAAACAGGATGTAAAAGTCATATATACCCGAGAAAAAGATAGTATCCCCTGGACAACTCAAAGAGAATCATTACAAGGAAGGTCTGAAATCTCTAACAAATCAAATGCTGATATTTTTATATCAATCCATGTTAACAATTTTCCAAAATCCAGTAAGGTTAATGGTACAGAGGTATGGTGTAGATTTAAAGATACTGAGGATGAGATTCTAGCTACCGAGATCAGCAATCGACTTTCAGATATGAACTATACAAGGGATAGAGGTCTAAGATATGAGACCGATAAGAAACTCTATGTTTTAAGAAATACAAATGCCACATCAGCATTAGTTGAATTAGGTTATATCAGCAACCCACAGGATATAGAATTCTTGATGTCCGAAGAGAATAGGCTTAAGTGTGCGGAGGCCATTGCCGAAGCTATTATGAATTACTACTCACAAAGGGATAACTAAATTTATATGACACGGATACAGATCCTAGATATGATGGAAAAAGTACATATCAGATAGGTCAGTTCCCGTGTCATATTTTTGTACCTCTAATTTTTGTCATCAAGGTCTATATAGTATGGCCATATCATAATTCTAACTTGACTCAATTGACTAATCGACAATGAATTTAAGTGCTTTTCTCAATTTTTCATCAAAATCTTCTGGTGCGCAGTGGCCTACTCCTTTGTTGATATAGTACTCATAGAGAAGACCTACTTCATCGAAGGTCTTAATCATTTCTTCCTCGCTCTCCATCGGTAGCACAAGTTCACCTTCCATAAATACTCCCTTTACTCCTCTTTGGGCAGCTAGTCTTACATTCTCCTTTGTAAAGGCTTCTGGCTTTATTTCTGGACATAATGCAATGAATCCTTTTATGGGAAGAATATTAGACATCGTAAAGTCAACTGAGGTTATAGCTCCCCCTGAAAACCCTCCAATTAATATAGAGCTTTCATCAATTACGTATTCCTTCGCTATTAAGTCATAGCATTCTTTTATATCTCTTCTAGCAGTTTTCATATCATTAAGCCATCCATGTCCATTATGACATACGACCTGCGAAGACTGAATATATGCAAATATAAAGTTATTTTCTACAAATACATCGGGTTTCCAATATCCACTCAGTTCTTGCATATTAGATATGCCATCTCCATGTAGGGCTATAAATAATGGATACTGCTTTCCAGGAGTATAGCCTTCTGGAAGATGTACAGCATATTTAGCCTTTGTATTTGTTTTAAGTTTATCAAGCAGTTTATTGTTCTTAGTTATTAAATCTTCATATCCATTTTTCTGCTTTAAGGCCTCGAAACGCTTAAAGTGTATAGGAAATGAATATCCTTGATCAACAATCCGTTTGATTTCATCAAAACACTCATCATACTTTTTACACATAGTGTATAAAACTGTTTTTATCCATATAATCGTAAAATAGTTATTCTTAATCTCATTCTCAGGTAAAACCTTTAATGCTTCTTCAAGTAATTCCAAGGATTCTTCATATTTCTTTTCTGCATATAAAGCATCAATAGCTCTATCCACTTCTATAAATTTTTTATATTTCATTATCGTTCCCTCCAAATTTTCTTATTTTATCTGTTAAGTAATTTTAGTATAACAAACAAAGACTGACACCATTATGTCAGTCTTTATCCCGGATTATTCATGAAAAGTTTGAAAGGGTGCAAGTAATTTTGAATTCTAAGACTTTCATTAAGTTCGAAGGCATACCCAAACGGTACGTCGAGAATTTGATGGAAGTCTTAGAATCAAAAGGACGCAGCAGAATTTTAAATTTTTCATGAATAATCCGGGTTTTTATTAATTCATTAATATTTTTTTATCATACGGAAGTTAGCCATGCTATACTTCCTAGCAATTCATCGATAATCTCACTTAGAATATCATCTTTAAATGTTTTTAAAACTAAATCACTTTGTTTAAGAAACCTAGGTATTTTTGTAGATAAATTCTCTTTACTAGGTCTAAATTTTTCTAAAACCTCATCTTCCAAGTCTTCAAAGCTGTATATTTTAAACCTTTCTATTCCATATCTTTGAGCCGCTTCTTCAAAAATAGCTAGAACAATCTCTTCATAGCTAACATCCTTCTGAAGTCCAAGTAGCTCTGCAAGCTTTGGAATTATATATTCAAATAGCATTCTTCTAAATGGCATATCTGGAGTTCCTAGTATTTTACCTATCCTAAGTACCGTAGCTTCATCTAGATTCATGAAATAATCTAGAAAATAGCTTTCATTGCCCTTTGGCTTTACGTAATATTTGCTGCCCTTTAACTTTTGAAAGGTCTTAATGGTATCGAAATATCCAAGTTCCATATTTCTCCTGATCTTTGACTGTGAAAAATCAAGCATTCTTCCCAGTTCTTCAGACGGTTTTATATAGCTTACATTTAAACCATCCTCTACTGCTTTGAATACAGGTTCATACTTATCTAGTTTTACTACAATTAAATCCTTGTATCCCTTTGAAGAAAGCAACTTAATTGGAAGTTTATTATAGTAACCGCCATCTAAGAATAGCTTTCCATCTAGTCTTTCCTGCTTAAAAATAAGCATCCTTGAACTAGCCATTAAATAGTTTATAAGCTTACCTACTTCAATATCTTCAATGTATAATTCTAAGGACTTCATATCCGTAAGGGATATTGTTGTTATACCAAAATCCATACCAGATTTTCGGATCTTTTCCTCATCAATATTTGCCTTTAAAAGTTCCTTCAAAGGCGTTATGTCGATACCCATATCATTCCACAGCTTGCTTATTCCTTTTACTAAATAATTTATCTCATCATATTTTATATCAAGTTTCATTAATTTTTCTGCCATCTCATCTTGGGCATTAACCACCTGTGATGGGGATAAATTGTACCATAAGTCATAGGTCTTTTCAAAGTCATCCTGTATAATCATCGCGCCATTTAATGCTCCTACAGATGTTCCAGAAATACCTTTTATTTCTACTCCTATTTCTCTCAGAGCTTTCCAAGCTCCTATCTGAAATGCCCCTCTAGCTCCCCCGCCCTCTAAAACCAAGCCGTACATAATATTACCCCCATTTTTGTCTTTTTGTCGATTAAGATTTTTCACGATATACACCATCTATTATTCACTGTCTAACTATAGGCCTTTTTCAACATTATAGGTGTTAATATTGTTGAAAGAATTACAAGTAGTATAATTGAAGTGAAAATGTCGTCTTTTATAAATTCAGTCTTCAATCCTAGATTGGCAACTATCAAAGCTACTTCTGCCCTAGGAACCATACTGATACCAATTTGCAGTGATTCCTTTTTTGTAAAACCTGATAACTTAGCGCCAATACCTGAACCTATAATCTTGCTGATTATTCCAATTACAGCTATCATAATTGCAATTCCAAGGTTTCCTAATACTTTCTGGAGGTGTACTCCTAAGCCTATATTTACAAAGAATATAGGTATGAAAAATCCATAACCAAATCTAGATACTTCCTTAGTTATTCGACCTTTTAATTGAGTAGTAGATATAATAACACCTATGAAATATGACCCTATAATAGCAGCCATACCAAATTCGCTGGCAAAGCTAGCAAATAGTAATGCTAAGATTAATGATACACTGAGCAAATATATAGGTTTTATTTTTCTAATTATCTTCTTATTCTTTAATATAAATTTAGAGAGCATTCCTCCAACAATAGATAGTATAAGGAAAAATGCAAGTATTTTTAATATAAGCATTGTAACACTTGTGTGTCCCTTACCAAAGACTCCAAGAACTATAGTTAAAATAATAATCCCAACTATGTCATCGATTATCGCTGCTCCTAGGATATTTACTCCTTGTTTAGTTTTTAATTTCCCCATCTCAGTTAAAGTTTGAACTGTAATGCCCATACTAGTTGCAGTTAAAATCACTCCTACAAAAATGGCTTCTGAGATTTCAACGTTCTCCTTTATTAGGTAAATGCCTAGCATCCCCAGAGCAAATGGAACTATAATTCCACCTATTGCGATGGAAGAAGATTTCTCAAAGGATTCCTTTAATTCGTTATAGTCAGTTTCAAGTCCCGCTAGGAACATTAAAAGAATTACGCCGATTTCAGCTAAATTGCTTATAAAACTACTGTGGCTTACAAATCCAAATATAGAAGGTCCAATTAAGACTCCAGCTAAAATCTGTCCTAAAATTCTCGGTTGACCATATCTTCTGCATATAAGTGTTCCTGCACCTGCTGCTATTAAAATTATTACTAAATCCACTATAAAATTCATGTCCGAATGCATTTTAGATATCCTCCAATTTTATTTAGTTCGCTACAAACTAACTATTTATCTTTTTTAAAACCCTTTTCTTTTAATAGCACTTAATCCCTTGCTTAATAGAGCCGATAATCTTTCAACTTCCTCATCTTCTAATACCTTTTCCAGACTACTCGCAAATTCACGATAGATACTTAGCTGTACTTCTATTAAGGCTTTGCCTAAATCAGTTAATTCTACATAGAATACTCTTTTATCATCCTCGGATTGTACCTTTCTTACAAATCCTTGCTTAATTAATTTGCTCACCATTGTAGTGACTGAAGGTTTTGCAAAATCTAATTCGAGAGCAATTTCCCCTAATGTTGGTTTTCCTTTTTTTCCGATAACCTCTAAGTACTCCAAATGATTAATACTAATTTTTGATAGATCCTCTATATTAAATTGTTCCATAGCTCTTTTTGTTAATTTTTCATCTAAATAGAAATAAATATCTTCAAATATTTTTTCTAGCATTTTCATTCACCTCTTTTAATTAGTTATAAACTAACTAATCTTATTCTAGTTTATTTTTTCTATAATGTCAACGATAAATTTAAGAAACCTCAATAGTAATTTTTTTTGAAATACTTGACAAATTGAGAAAATAAAAATATAATTAATTTGTAATGATTACAATTATGTATTTGTTACAGGTTATCCAATAATAATATTAGAATAAATAGCCTTACTTTACTAAGTGAGCAAATTCCATAATTACCATCCTCAACAACTTACTACTATATATTGTTTTAAAAGCCCAATACCTATACCACATTTATTATGCAATTTCCTCAAGTAAAAATCTATTTTTTTATGTTATGACTTTTTGATTTTCAGATGTAAATATAACGGTATAGTTATTAATTTAAAAGCTTTTGTATTTTTAGAGTTACAGAAAATTTATAACTAGGAAGGAGGGAATTATTTATGTCATCTAATTTTTACACAAACTCTTATTTAAAGAATCATGATAAGTTAAAAGCCGAAAGAAATGAAGCAAAAGAAAAGATCAACGAGATACAATCTCTTTTACCTGCAATGTTAGAAGAATTGAAGCAAGTAGTATATAGATTAGACAACATTGAAAAAGCTATGAATAAGTAAATATATTTTAGACTACTTAATAAATCCAAATTTCTAAGCGATCTGTAATTTTATTGATCTATAACTAGGGGACTGATACATAGATACTCTAAAAAAAGTATTTCTCTATATCAGTCCCCTTCCACATTTTAATCTTTATTTTATTTGTTTCTCTGATTTATTTGTTTAAGATATATATCAAATGGTATTAGCGGCTGCTCTAGTTGGGCCTTAGTTCCTTCATCAATCTTCATGTTCTTTGCTATTTCCCTACCGGCTTGTCGGAGCAGTGACTTATAGTTATCTACAATAGGCTTCAATTGTTCATTTTCTAGACCTAAGAGTGGTCCTTGTCCTCTAAATATCTTTGCTATAACCTCTGTACTCATATTTCTCGCCATTCTCTCAATCATAAAATCCAATGCCTGAAATTGGCTTGGTTCCGGGAATCCAGCGTTACTAAGCAGTACTATTTTAGGAGTTTCTTTATAGTTATCCATATTTTTATAGGAATCTACGTGCTTACTCTCTCCATTTTCATCTTTTTCAATATAATAGGAACCAAAGGCGGTACATCTATCTAAGAATACCTTCATCATTCCAGATACATTGTCAAAATGTAGTGGGGTGGCTAGAAGAAGTATATCTAGATCAGCGAAATGAGATAATGCTTCTTCCATGTCATCTTTAATCACACATTTATTCTTATCTACATACCAACAGTGAAAACATCCTTTACAGTGATTAATATTCTTTTCTGCTAGTGTATAGTTAAGAACTTCCGCGCCTGCTTCTTTAGCTCCCTTAAGCACTTCTTCTACCATAATATGAGTAACACTTTTTTTACCCTTTGGGCTTCCGTTATAAGATACGATTTTCATTTTTATTACCTCCAAACAATGTTATACTTCTTTTTTATTATAATATGGTCGGCAATAAAAAGTCCTTACATCCCTTGCGGTAATCTGTGGATGGGTAAATGTAGTTCAAATCCAAGGTTTTCATTATACTCTTTATCATATAATTGCATGAAGGATATATCCATTGGCTCAACTTCGATCTTTGATATCTTCATCCACCTATGTATGTCCTTAATAACCGTTTCTCCAATGAATAGCATATCACCCTTATAGCGGAGTTTTGCATATAGCATCGGTGGAACTGTTAAAGTGGAGAGATCTTTATCTCCTGAAAGTCCAAGAAGATTTTCTATTCCAAAAAAGGTATCAATTACTCTAGAACTTTCCCTATTAGAAAAGAATACACTGAATGCATCGCTCTTATTAAGTGTTTTCTTAATTTGGGAATTTTCCGTAAACCTTTTTGTTTTTTCCCAAACCTTCTTTTGTATGTCTTTGTCATCTAAATCCACCTTAGTAAAGAATCCAACAAGGTTCATTTCTTGCCTTTCCACAAAGGAAAAGTCTGTAACTACATCACTATTTAGATTTTTAAATGCCCTCTCAACTATCTCAGGTGTCCCTACTAATTCTATATTAACCTCGCCCCTTCTGATAGCACCAGGGGTAGTTCCATAGTTTCCCTTAAAAGCACGAATAAATGACTCCTGTGTTCCATATCCAATTGTAAGTGCTATCTCAACCATTGGTATATTTGTAGAATTCAGCAATTCTAGAGCATAATTGAGTTTCCGTTTACTCATATACTCCTTTAAGGATATTCCCAGCACTGCTGTAAATATCCTATGAAAATAAAACTTCGATAAATAAAATCTATTTGCTAAAGATTCTAAATCTATATCTATTTCCAAATTTTCCTCTATATAGTTAATAGTATCTTCAATAATATGTACGTATTTCATTTTATCCCCACCTCTCTATCTATGTTTACAATAATTAGACAAATATAATCGATGTGGTAAACATCATATACTATAACATTATATTAAATACACTAAAAACCCTTTTCTTTCATATAGTAAACCAAAAAGGAGACAATCATGCTATGTCTATGAAAAAGTTTAAAAGAAAGTGCTTAAAGATTATGACATGGAATATTTATTTTGGAGCAGATCTCAGCCCACTTATCAATACTACTCCGGAGGAAGTCCCTGAGATTGTAACAGAAGTATTTAATCAATTTGAGCAGACAAACTTCCCCGCAAGGTCAAAGTCTATTGCGAAACAGATATGTTTAGCAAAACCTGATCTCATTGGTCTTCATGAGGTAGCATTATGGACAGTTCAATCACCGACATCACAAAGTGTAATTGATTTTTTAGACATTCTCCTGGAGGATCTAAAAGAACTGGGTTTGAACTACAATATAGTGGCTATAAATAGAAACTTTAGAAATAGATTGCCAAGTAGTACAGGAGATATAATTGGAATATTAGATCGAGATGTTATCCTTGCAAAGTGCAAATCCCCATTGAAGTTTTCTAACATTCAAGAAAATAACTTTAAAACTAACTTAGTTGTTCCAGTTGGAGATCAGCCCTTTACAATTTTAAGGGGTTGGTCCTCGGTTGATATTTGCTTATATGGCAAAAAGTTCAGGTTAGTAAATACACATTTGGAAGGAGAATCAGCTGAAGTCCGCTTTGCCCAAGCAAATGAATTATTGAATGGTCCTGGAGTAACAAATCTCCCTCTAATTTTCATCGGGGATTTCAACTCAAATGCAGAGGCAGATGAAGCACCAACCTATGACCTGTTGATTGATGCTGGTTTTACCGATGCCTGGGATATTGCTGGTGAGGGCTCAGGATTTACAGGTTTTCAGGCTAGAGATTTGTTAAACCCTGTCTCTACCTTAAGCGAAAGAATCGATTTTATTCTCTTTAAAGATGGTTTTGATGTGAGGAGCATTGATACGGTTGGCGATGACCAAAGAGATCGAACCCCCTGCGGACTTTGGCCATCGGATCATGCTGGAGTTGTTGCCACTCTAAAATTCGAATATAGTTGTCATTGTCTAGAGTCTAGTTCGATGGCAGGAACAGAATAATCGACTACTATAAATTATGTCAATAGATACCCCTTCACTATTAAGAATTTCTATTTCTACTATGGTTCGTTATATGATATATTTTTTGTGTTAATTATTGTACACTACAAATATTATAGAGATTCCAGCAAAGACTTTAATTTATACATATCTAAAACTCCCAGAAACACTGAGTATTTATATATGTACAAATTAAGTTTTACTAGGAGCTCTACATAGGGGGTAATTTATTTGAAAAAAGAAGTAAGTGTAAAGAAAATCAAAAACGATGCGGAAGAATTATTTAGAAAGGGAGATTTTTACTGTTCAGAAGCTGTAGTTAGCTCAATTAGGAGTAATTTTGAGATTGATATGCCTGATGAGATGATAGCTATGGCTTCTGGTTTTCCTATAGGCATAGGTAAATCCAAGTGCGTATGTGGAGCTGTATCAGGTGGTGTATTATCTATAGGATACTTTTTTGGTAGAACAAGGGGTGGCGATCCTAAGGTTCAGAACACTCTTAAATTAGCTAATGAGCTTCAGGAAAGTTTTAGAAGTAATCACGGCTGTCTTTGCTGCCATGTTCATACTAAGGGGTTTGATATGGCCTCTGGAGAACACAAAAGCCAGTGTATATCCTTTACAGGTGAAGTAGCTGAGAAGGCTGCAGAAATAATAGTAAGGGAACTTAAACTAACAAATATCGATGCTTAATGGAGAGTGAAAAATGGAAAAAATAATTAAAAAGACTCCTGTACCTATAGCTGGATTAATGTTGGCCCTAGGGGCAACGGGCAATTTAGTGGCCTCCTATGGTATTTTATATAAGAGTATTTTGGGATCAATCTCAGCTATCATATTTTTGCTTCTTCTTTTAAAAGTGTTTGTTAATACCAAGGATGTTATAGAAAACCTAGAAAATCCTGTCATTGCAAGTGTTGCTCCAACTTTTTCTATGGGAATAATGGTTTTAGCTACATATATGAAGGCATCTTCACCTTCTATAGCCTTTGGATTTTGGATTGTTGGACTTTTGACCCACTGTCTACTAATAATTTATGTCACTAAAAAATTCATCTTAAACTTTGACATCAAAAAAATTTTTCCTAGTTATTTTGTAGTTTATGTTGGTATTGTAGTAGGAAGCGTAACTGCTCCTGCCTTTAATGCAGCAGGTCTTGGTCGATTATTATTTTGGTTCGGTTTTCTATGCTATCTTGTTTTATTACCTATAGTTATTTATAGAGTTTTCGCAGTTAAATCTATCCCTGAACCTGCACTACCTACTATTACAATTTTTTCGGCCCCTGCAAGTCTATGTTTAGCTGGATATATGAGTTCATTTCAGGAAAAAAATATCTCTATGGTTTGGCTATTAACTTTATTATCTTTGATTATGTTCTTTGCAGTGCTTTTATATATGCCTAAAATGCTAAAGCTAAAGTTTTATCCAAGTTATTCAGCCTTTACATTTCCCTGCGTAATCAGCGCTATAGCAATAAAAAAGACAAATGCCTTCTTAATTAGTACGAAGCAAGGAATGCCTGCATTAAAATATCTTGTAAAATTCGAAGAATTATTTGCTGTTGCAATAGTGATTTATGTTTTAATAAGATATATAAATTTTATTTTTATTAATAATCCCGTTAAAAGTAATATTCTAGTAAATGATAAAAGAAGCTAAACCGATTGATTTTTTAGCTTAAACATGTGAAATATGCCTTGGGTTCTGAGCCACAGATACGCTAGTAATAACTGCTGTGAGACATGTCGTTCCTAAAGGCATATTTTTCTCTCCCTTAGTTTTCCAATATTGCCCCAAATTGACTTTTCATTCATATACTATAGTGAAGTAAAGTCTTCTCAGAAGATTTTGACTTTTTCTAGACATATAACTGAAATTATAAAGAAAATATAAGAGGTGATGTTGTGAAAGACTGCTCATATATGGATAACAAAAATACAATTGGTATATTGAATAAGAATTTAGTGCAGCCACCTGCACAAACTTCTTCTGATTCTATAGACAGGCCTAATTTTCTCATCATTTTAATAGATCAAGATCGTTTTCCACCTGTTTATGAAACTGATGAAATTAAGGCTTGGCGTAAAACATTCTTAAAATCACAAGAAATGCTTAAGGATAACGGACTAGAGTTTAATAATCATTACGCTGGAAGCACAGCTTGTTCTCCTAGTCGAGGAACTCTATATACAGGGCAATATCCTTCACTCCATGGTGTTAGTCAGACTACAGGAGCAGCCAAAGGGGATTTCGAACCCGACATGTTTTGGTTAGATCCAAATACTGTACCGACCATTGGTGACTATTTTCTTTCTGCTGGATATAGAACATTCTGGAAGGGCAAGTGGCACGCTTCTCAGTCCGATATTCTAATACCTGACACTCAAGATTCCTTTATTACCTATAATCCGGACACAGGTGTTCCTGTACCCGAAAGTGAAAACATCTATCTTAATGCTAATCGTCTTAACGTATTTGGTTTTGATGGTTGGGTAGGCCCGGAACCCTTCGATGGTAATCCACGAAATTCAGGTGCATCTGCTTCCATTGGGTTAAGTGGACGAGATATTGTCTATACTGAGGAAATCGTTAGGTTAATCAATAGATTAGACCAAGAACAGAAAAAAACTCAAAATTTAGAATCTCAACCATGGGTTATCACATGCTCCTTTGTTAACCCCCATGATATTGCACTTTTTGGTGCTATTACACGTATTGATCCATTATATAGCTTTGAAGTCGACCCATCAGTTCCTGAAATTCCTCGAGCACCTACAGCCGATGAATTATTACTTACTAAGCCACGGGCTCAACGCAGCTATAGAGAGGTTTACCCCGAGGCTCTACAACCTTTAGAATACACTTCATTTTACCGACAGCTTTACTATACACTTCAATTGAAGGTTGACAGAGATATGCAAAAGGTAATCAGAGCTCTCAAAAGCTCATCCTTCTACAGAAATACTATTGTAATTTTTGCATCTGATCATGGCGAACTGTTAGGTGCTCATGGTGGTCTATTCCAAAAGTGGTATCAAGCTTATGAAGAGGCAATCCACGTACCTTTTATTATCCATAATCCTGTTCTTTTCGCAGGTAGAAAATCAACTAACACTCTTACTAGCCATGTTGACATCTTACCAACTATGTTAGGACTTGCAGGAATAGATGTAGAAAAGGCTCAAAAGAAGCTTAGTAAAAGCCATACTGAAGTACATCCTCTTGTAGGCAAGGATCTATCTCCTTTTATTATAGGTGAAATTGAAAGTCAGTTTTTAGATGAGCCTATTTATTTTATGACCGATGACGATTTTACTAGAGGACTTGATCAGACCAGTGTCCTTGGTGTACCCTACAGCTCAGTTGTGCAGCCGAACAGCATTGAAACAGTTATCACTATGCTACCAACTGGAGAGAACAGTGAAAAGGAAATTTGGAAATACTCCCGCTACTTTGATAACCCTCAATTTTGGAGTAATCCCGGTTGTATGGATGAAGTGGTTACCCAGAGTAACTCTACGCCTATTTCTCCAGAGGTTAGTTGTTCAACATGTATAACTACTACAAAGACTCGCCCACTTCCCGATGAAATTGAATTTTATAATCTCACACAAGATCCTTTAGAAAGTAAGAATTTAGCTGATCCTGCCTTTTCTACCCCTGAGACAAGGATTGTAGCGATAGTTCTTGCTAAAGCTTTAGAAGATCAATGTCAGCAAAAGCGAATATACCCTAGCAGGGGAAATGTTCCCGGTAGGCCATCATGTCCATCGTGTACTCCAGAATACAAAGTTTAAACTTCTATATATCTTTTGATACAGTTTTAGAAGACAAATGGGTGAGGTGTGAATAATTCACTTATTCTTATATCTTTTCATGATTCTAATTACTTCTTCATTAATAGCCAGTAAATGACTTTTTATCATGGGAATTATTCATACCTCACCAATATACAAAAATTTTTGATAAACGACAATTCTTCTCTATTCTACACGCCCCTTTATTTCCTATAATTCTATATCCCAGCGCTCTTCAATTAAATGTCTTCCCCAAACATCATGCTCACAAGTCTCGGTTAATTCAAATCCATAATATTTATAGAGATGTCGTGCGGCTTTTAGATTACTAATAGTCCAGAGAAAAACCCTACTATAATTCTTTTCTTTGCAAAATTCCATAACGGTTCCCATCAGATTCTTTCCTAAACCTTTGCCACGTATGCCAGGCTCAATAAGGAACCAACGAAGTTGTGCTGTAGAATTGTCTGCTTTGACGATGGCTATGGAGCCTATTGCCTTCCCATTTAATTCTGCAACCCAGATATTTTCTCTATCCTTGTCATAGGAATTAACAAAATCATATACGGCTTCAGAAACGTAATCCATGAATGTAGTATCAAATTCATATTCTGCACTATACAATTCCATATGTCTCTCAATAATATGATCAATATCCTTCGGTTTAAAAGGTCTAATATTAATGGGGTTAATATCTGAGGTTAGAGTTCTTTCAATGTATTTCATTGAATCAACTAGTTTTTCTTGTTCTTCTTTGTTTAAAAGCCCTATTAGTTGCTGGATTTGGCTATTGGATTTTGCTACAAGATGAGTGAGAGTTTGTTTTCCTTCTTCTGTTAAATGAAGTAGGTATGTTCGACCATCAGTTGAAGATTTTTCTTTGCTAAGCAGTCCATTAAATTCAAATTTTTTTAAGATTCTACTCAAATGTCCAGGGTCAATACCTAGTTCCTCAGTTAAGATATTTGCTGAACGCTCCTTAGTATTACCTATTTCAAATAGAATACGGGCTTCCATAAGAGTAAAGGAACTATCAAGTATATGTTGATCGATTAATCCCAATATCTTCGTGTAAAAACGATTAAATCTCCTTATTTCCAAAATTACCGATTCATTTTTCACTTAAATTCCCCCTTTGAATTAATTGTCAGAATTTTATGTTAATTGTATATGATTTATTTGACTGAGTCAACTTTTTTTATATTGCAATCAAAAAAATCTACGGTTATTGAATATTTCACAATAGCCGTAGATCTCATAATTTTGAATTATATAAGTTACGAAAAATCTATTACATTCCGAAGATTTGCCATCCCTAGAAACGTTGGCTGTCAAATATCCAGAATGTGAGATGTTTATCGTATTATATATAGATAAAAAAGGTAAATATTTCTCTCCTAGCAACCTCCTCTTTTAAAATGATTATACTCTAATCGTCAATTCTCAAATCAGTAAATCTATCCTCTTTTACTTTACTAGCAACATACAAATTCACCAATGAAAGCGACGCTGCTAAAAAGAATATGTATTGTGGGCCCCACAAAGTCCAAACAATTCCGCCTAAATAAGCGCAGATAATTGAAACTGTATGATCCAAGCTAAGGCCTAATGATAATGTAGGTGTGATATCTGAGGTTTTCAACGCTATAGAACGTAAGTATATAGTTCTTATCATACCCATTTGAGTGGACATCTTATCAACTATAAACAACATATAGGCTAGAAATACAGGAATACCTATAGTAGCTAGTGATCCTGATGCAAATCCTGCACTCAATAAACCATATACAAAATATACTAAAATAAAGGATAAAGCATCGGCATAAAGTAACTTCTTAATTCCAAATCTATCAATCCACCTACCAAGAGCCGGAATAAAGAATATCCCTATAAAAGAACCAATTATCCCTAGTATTGCTAAGGTATCAGCTCTTTTGTTTAATATATCAATTAATACCCAAGGTCCGTATACGATCATTATCTGCTTTTGCACACCCCACATAACTACTAAAGCATAATAATATTTGTATTCTTTCCGGAAAACAAAATTTACCCTTTTATTGGCTCTCCGATTAGTCTTTCTATAACAAAAAGTAAAATAAGTACTATTACCAATGCACATGCTGATATAATAAATATCCACTTAATCTTACTCGTGAAGCTAAAAAATCCAGTTCTAAATCCAATAAAAACCACTATACCAGATAACATTGTAAATGTCGTTGCTACTCCCTTATATTGTCCCATTCTCTTACCGATATTCTGATCCTTAATTAATGACATCCCTATGCTGTCTTGTACTGGCATAAACATATGCATTCCTGAAGAATTGATGAAAATAAAAATCAGCATAATTGTAAATGGAGGCGTAATAAAACCCAATACGCCTATACCTATTATACTTAATAGCTGTGCTGCAATAGCAATACGAATATCTGAAAATGATGATAATGCAGCAATAATAAATATAACAAGTACACCTGGTAATTCCCTTGGGAACTCAATAAGTCCACGTTGATAAGCTGTAATCTGATAGGCGTCTTTAAAATAGTTAGATATTACATTATGACTAAACCCTAAACCAAGTGCGGTTAAAGCAATGATAAAAAAATAAACCAATTGAACTTTACTTACCTTTTCAACCCCTTTAAACATCCAATCATATCCCCTTTTTTCTTATTATCCTTCTACATCTTCCTCCAAAACCTTGTTAAATATAACATTCGTCTCTTTCTCGTATTGGAGCAATCTCATTATAAGTTCTGTTACGGTCATGTTCCTTTCTTTGGCCATCATTTTTAAAACCATCTTTTGCTTCTTTGAGATTCTGATTCTTGCATAATCATCTTTTGCTTCTGGCTTAAAACTAATCTTTTCAAGCTCTATAAGCTCATTTATGTCTGCCATCCTCTCACCTCTATTTTAATATTTGTTATAACGGTATGTTATCACAAAATCATTTCTTAATCAATATCCTTTTTCTCAATTAATATTTTTAATAACTTAAACTAAGAATATCCTAAAGCTAAATTTACAAACTTTATAAACTGAAACAACCTATACTTGTTTGGTTGGGAGTTCACATGTTACAATAAATGTAATATTATGTTATGAATAAGGTGATCATATGAGGAAAAAAATTGTATCCATAATATCTATCTGTATTGTTTTGTTTGTCTTTTCATTAAATTATATTATTTATGCTGAAGTCCTCTCTACAAAGCCTATAGAGTTAACCGAAGAAGAACAGGAATGGATAGAATCTAATAAAAATAGAGTTCTAAGTGTTGGTTTACATCCATATTCGGGAATGGATTTTTTTGATAATAATGGACAAGATGAAGGTTATTTAATTGATATCGTAAAATTGTTTAAAAATGAAACTGGTTTAGATATAGAGATCGACATAAGTAAGGCATGGTCAGAGGCATACCAGGGAGTACTTAATAAGTCAATTGATATATTGTTTGGAGCAAATCCTACAGAGGAAAGGCTAAAGTTCTTGACCTTTACAAAGAGTGTCTATGACAATAAGTATTCAGTTTTCACCTTAAATGATAGCGATATCTATACAATAGGTGATTTAGATAATAAAAAAATAGGATTTATTAAAGATGACATGATTATTAAGCTTTTTAATGAGAATTATGAAAATATTGATTATGATATTACAACATATCTAGATCAATATTCCGCCATATTAGGAATGATTAATGGTGAGATAGATGGTTTTATCTCTACTGGTGGAGTAATGTATGAATATTTATATCAGTTTCCTAAAATAAAGCACATTGCAGATATTCAAAATATTTATTCAGAAATGACATTTTCTACACGTAAGGAAGATAAAATTTTAACCAATATTATGAACAAGATTATTGTAAATAATAGTGAATATATTGATAAGATGATTAATAAGTCTAATGCTAAATATTTTAGGAAAGTATTATGCTTATCTGAGAAAGAACTGAAATGGTTAGAAGAAGGACATGTTGTACGAGTAGGAATTCCAACAGATTATTTACCTATTGATCATTTTACTAAGGAAAATACCTATACAGGGATTGCTGGAGAAATGTTTTCCGAGGTTGCAAATTTAGTTGGCATTAAAATCAAATGTATCCCGGATTCCTTTGATACGGCTTATAGAAAAGCGTTGAATAGTGAAATAGATGTCCTCAATATGGCAAGGAGTGAAGAACGGGAAGCAATTTTTTCCTTTACCGATGCCTTTAGTAAGGAAAGAGATAGTATTTATGGTTTGAAATCCTCACCTCAAGTTTATGATATATATGGTTTAGACGGTTCAAAGGTTGTAGTTATAGAAGGCTTTTGGCATGAAGAATATCTTACAAAGAATTTAAAAGAAGCAGAAATTATCTATGCAAAGGATATTAAGGAATCTTTGGCTTTAATAGATAATCATAAAGCAAATTATTTTATTGAAAATCCTTCTGTTGCCGATTACTATATAGAAGGTTTAGGATATACTGATATCGTAAAAAAGGGAACTACTTCTGCCGATTCTTTTTTGTATTTTGGAATTAATAAAGAGCATGAGGAATTAGCAACAATTTTTAATAAAGCACTAGTTTTAATAGATTATGAAAAGGCTAAGTATAGAGGTATTGAGAATGTTCCAACACTGAAAAATATCAAGAATATAAAGCTCAGTATCTATTTAATCATTTCAATAATTTTTTTAATAACAGTATTTCTTCTTTTAGTTAAAATATTTGGAGATTTGGCTAATCAAAAGGCTGAGACTAAAATACTTAGAGAACGAGAACATTTGATGTATACAGATCCACTTACTAATATTAATAATAGACTGTTTTTTAATTCCCTTGAAGAAAGAATAGATCAATACCCATATCCACAAGCTTTTGTTATGATGGATTTGAATAATTTGAAATTAACAAATGATACATATGGTCATCAAGCAGGTGATGAAATTATTAAGACATTTGCTAAAATCCTTAATCAATTTTCCAATGACAAATTATTAATACGTATGGGTGGCGACGAGTTTTTAATCTTCCTATATAATTACGATGAATTGAAAATCCAGAAATTAGTTAAAGAAATTAAAAATGTATGTGAAAATACTCAGATTTTGGTTAATGAACATACAAAAATAAAAGGCCCTCAGCCATCTATAGGATATGCAATACGCTATGATGACAGTATCTCTTCTGAGAAAATGTTGTTTGAAGCTGATAAAGCCATGTATGTGGATAAGTCCAAATACAAAAAAATCTTTTATGAAGATTTTATAGGTTAATCCAGATTATTCACACGCAAAAGGGGGTGTCTCAGAATGGTGAATTTCTGCGTTATTTGAAATGTTCACCGACTTAGTACGTACGTCATAAAATTGATGCCCATGCAGATGAATAGGATGATTTCTAAGGCCTATGTTTCCTAATCTTATCTTTGCATTATCCCCTTCTTTTATTTTTAGAGGACTTGTATAGGGAAAGCACCTTCAAGTCTCATCAGATTCTGGACTCTAGTATAAAAGTATGAATGATACATATGTTTCTTCATTACCATATACCAGATCAACGTGTTACCTATATCTTTCTCTAATTTAATAATGATTCAATAATAGATATGTCGTTAATAGTTATTGTTTTACGATCATAACTAATCCAGCCATTTTTCCGCATTTGCATCAATTCTTTTGAAAGTGCTGGTCTTGTTACACAAAATCTCTCAGCCATTTCTTTTCTAGATATATTTATTTGTAGTATCAAAGTTCTCTGTTTTTTATATTCTTCAATAAGATAATTTGCTACTTTTCTTCTTATTGTATGATAGGATAGGTTTTTAAGCTTATCACTTAAAAAAATAACTTGATTCGACATTCTTTCTATAAAATTAGCAAGAAATTCTTTACTTTCATGACAAAGTTCTATAATTGTATCTTTTGATATAAGAATAACTTCCGTCCTACTCACCGATAATAACGTAGATGGGTAATCTTCTTTCCTAGAAAATACGATTACGTCTCCGAAAGTATCTCCTTCATATAATCTTTTCACACTGACTAGCTTTCCAGAAGGATAAAATTTTTGAACATCAGCATAACCTTTTAAAATTATTCCTACTTTAGACATGGACTCTCCTTCGAAGGCAATAATTTGATTTTTATTATATGTTTTTATTTCATAAGATATAGAGTCCAGTAAAATGGATAGTCTTTCATCATTGATTGACTTAAATAGTTTGCATTTTTTTAAATCTTTAACTAAATTACTCATTAGTTCCTCCAAATACTTTATTATAAGCATTTAACTTCAAAGCCAATTCCGTAATAATATTTAAATTCAATTTTAGAACTACACTTCTATATTTTATCATTTGTTGCAAATTTAAGATGAATTCTTTCCCTAATATTTTCAAAACTAATATATATTAATGGAATGATAATCATCGTCATAAAAGTTGCTGATAATATGCCTCCAATAACCGTAATTGCAAGTGGCGAAAATCTTTCAGAACCTAAAGCAAGCTGTAATGCTAATGGAATCATGCCTGCCACATCTGAAAAAGCCGTCATCATAATCGCTCTAAATCTAGATTTTACTGCCCAAATAACAGCTTCTTCAATTGGCATGGAGTTCTCTCTATTCACAATTATTTTATCAATAAGTAAGATTGAATTGTTAACAACGGTACCTGCCAATAGTATGAGACCTAATACTACTGGCATCGAAATATATTTACCTGACAGAATTAATGCAGGTGACACCCCAACAACAACCAATGGTATAGCTGCCATAATTGTTATTGGATGAATAAATGATTTAAACTGCGGCACAAGTAATAAGTATACAAAGATAACAGCTAATGCTAATAGAGAAATCATATCTCCCATTGATTCTGTTAGTGTCTCCTGATCACCAGTAGGCTCAATTTTATATTCTTCTGGTAATGGAAAATCTTCAATCAATTCCTTGACATCTCCCATAATTTTACTAAATGCTCTGCCATGATCATAAGCTAATATATCTATAGTATATTCTAAATTTTCTTTAGTAATGACATTAGCCCTTTTACTAATATTTATCGTTGCAAGGTCTCTAAGTGGTACCTTTATGCCCTTTGGTGTATTAATGTGTATATCCATCAGATCGTCAATTGATTGATTATATTCATCCATATACCCAACATTAATGTCAATGTTCTCAAATTCTCCAATGTCCATAGCTGTTTTTTCAATACCTTCTATAGCATTCATTATTTGACTTGATACCTCTGAATTGGTTAATCCCAGTTCTTGAATTCTTTCATTTCTCATCTCTATATTAAGCTGAAGATTATCCATATTGAAGCTCTTATAGATATTTGTAGCACCTTCAACATTTTCTAGTTTTTTTTCAAATTCACATGCAAAATGATATAAGAGTTCCTGATCCGGTCCGCTAATCTTTACATCAATTGGTGCTTGAGAGCTTCCGCTTGCAGTAGCCCCCTGTTCCTTAACCACGAATCTTTGTATATTGGGAATTATAGAGATTCCTTTTCTCATTCTCTCTTGAAATTCCCAAATAGTCTCTTCACGCTCTTTTCTTGTATTCAAATTTACAGTGATGAGCGCCTGATTAGTCCCCATTACACCGAAATCACTCAATATATTGCTATCTTCTTCAAATCCGATCTGTGTATCAAAGTTTATAATATTTTCTTCTTTATTTAGTATTTCTTCAATATATGCTACAACTGTTTTTGTTTCTTCTAAAGTTGTACCTGAGTTCATCTCAATTGAAATATATGTGATACCGTTATCTAACTTTGGTAACATTTCAATGCCTCTACTAAATAAGGTGCCTCCACTAATCACCAACAAAAGAATAACAATTACATAAGTTGTCATTTTTCGCTTCATAGCCTTTTTCAGTAATCCTACATAAAAATCAAGTAGTTTATCCATGACTTTTCTAAAGGATGTTGTTAATACATTAATAGCTTTTTCTATTCTAACAAATTTAAATTTGTTAAATAGAACCATAAATAAAGGAATAATTGTTAGAGATATTGTAACCGAAGCCACTAGTGCAAAAATAAGGGTTGTTGACAGTGGTCTAAACATCTCACCCACAAATCCTTCGATAAACAATAGTGGGATAAGAACAATCAAGGTAGTTGTAGTTCCTGCCCAGGTTGATAATGCTATTTCACCTACAGCATCAATTGTTGCTCTAAAAATATTTTTATTAAATCCATCCATATGCCTTATTACATTTTCAACAACTATTATAGAGTCATCAACGACAATCCCAATACTGAGGATTAGAGCTGAAAGTGTTACCATATCAAGCTTCATTCCAAATGCCTTCATTAATCCCAGTGTAGTTAAAAAAACCAATGGCATTGAAATTGACACGACAAGAGACTGACTCAATTTTGGAATAAACAATATGATAATAATTATGGTTAATATGATAGCCATAAAAACACTAGAAGTCATATTATCAACCATTTGTGTTGTAAAAATAGAATCATCCTGCGCAATTTGAAAATTGATATTTGGATATTTTACCTGTAAATCTTCAATAGTTTTTTTCAGATCATTTATTGTTTCTACCGTATTGGCATTGGTTTTTTTAAGGATTAATACAGCAATAGACTTTTCGCCATTTAAACTATAAGTACTTTCTAACTTCTCTATAGATATTTTTATATCTGCTATGTCCTCAAGAAAAATAAAATTACCATCCTTGAGATTAATTCTAATTCTTTTTAAATCATCGATTGATTGAAAGTCTTCATTAATTCTTATTAATATCTCCTTAGCTTTATCTTTGATTTCCCCTCCAGGAGCCTGTATATTATTTCTCTCCAGTATTGAGGATACCTCTTCTATTGTGATATTGTAAGCATTAAGTTTATTTTTATCTAATCTTATTTGAACCTGTGCCTTATGACCACCAAATACATCAACTGAAGCCACTCCCTTCGTTGACTGGAGCCTGTAACCTATTTTATCTTCTGCTAATTCCCTGATCTCATCTAAATTTAAGGAATCACTGTTCATACTAAGGGTCATAACAGGTTTATTTGAAGAACTGACCTTTAATATTTTAGGCTCTTTTATATTATTAGGTAGTAGTCCCTTTATTCTGTTAATGCTGTTCTGAACATCTATCGTAGCCTCATCAATATCTACTCCATATTCAAATTCTAATTCAATAACTGACCTATTATCTTGAGCAGTGGATTTGATTTTTGATATACCTTCTAATTTTCCAAACTCATCTTCCATAGGATCTACAAGATCTTTTATAACATCCTGGGCAGCAGCCCCAGGGTACTGTGTGATTACTGTCGCCTTTGGTGAATCTGTATCGGGAGACATCTGTGTCTTAATTGTCATTTTTGAGAATAGACCAAATAGTACTATCGCTATTGATAAAGATAAAATTAGATACTTATTTTTTAAAGAAAATTCACCTATATTCATAATTAATTATCTCCTTTAAAAACAAATACTTTTGCACCATCATATAATTTATTTAAATTTTTAAAAGCAATCTTATCATTGACTTCAATTCCTGAAATAACTTGTACTTTATCCCCAAACTCAATACCAGTTTCTATAATCTGCTGCCTCACCTTACTATCTTCAACAACATATACAACATACTTATCACCCAGTCTTTTGATTGATGTTTTTGGTAGTATAATATCTCCTTCTATCTCTTTTATAACAAAACCTACTTCGATACTTGAACCTATTATAATATTCAAGCCTTGTTCATTTTGGGGAACTTCAATCTCAACTTCTCCTATTCTTGTACTTGGATTAATACTGGTTGGTAATTTGCTGATTGGTGCTTCTAGGTTCAAATCATCTGCAATGCATAATACCACTTTTGTTTCTTTACTAAGCTTTTTCAAATCAGACTCAGTAACATCTACCGCTACTATAAAATCGTTCTTTTCGTCTATAATCGTAAGGGGGTTTCCGCTAACAGCTAGATCTCCTACTTCATAATAGAGCTTTCTTACAATGCCAGACCTTGGTGATATTATTTCCATTTCCTCAATCTCTTTTTTAACTCCATTTACTTCTGACTCAAGCTCTTTTATTTGCATTTGACTCATGTCTCTTTCATGCTTTAACTGATCTAATTGGTTAACAGAACTTACCTTTAGCTCACCCAGTTGTATTTTTAGTGAATATCTATCATGGACAAACTTATCGTATGCATCCTTAGATATTGCTCCTTCTTTGTATAAAACCCTATATTTTTCAAATTCATCATTCAAATATTCATAATCATGTTCCATTTTTTCTATTTTCTTTATGGTTGGATTGGTTTCATAATACTGAACAACTTCGTTATTCAAATAGTCATAGTTTTCTTTTGTTGTTTCGGCTTTTTTCAAAGTCGTTTCTAATTTTGTTATAAGGCTACTATCATCTAGCTTCGCTATTAAGTCTCCCTTTTCAACGCTATCACCTTCTTTAACATTTAGAGATATCACATCTGAGCTAACTATAGGAGATACAATCGTAGAGTTTCCAGAATCAATAGTTCCAATGTACTTTATCTCCTTAGCTAACTTGCCCTTTTGGGCAGTAATTATTTCTGTAGCTATTCCTAAATTTTTTTCAGAGGCATCAGCTGACTTTATTTTATTTTCATTTTTTTTAATCATGACAAAAGAAATCAACATAATAAAACCCATTACAAATATAACAATGTTTTTCTTAGTCTTCATTTTTTAACCTCCTTGTGAAATTGTAATTATATTCACTACAAGAATTAAACTGTTTTTGAAATTAAAATTCTTATAAATATTTACGCTGAGGGATTTTTAATAGATTTAATTAAGCTTAATTCATCAATGAAATATTTATATCTTTAGAATTTATCTAAATTATAACTTTTTCAAATATTAAATTCCGTAATATTTATTACCAAAATTCTTTTTTCTACTTTATATTTTACACTAACAGAAAAAGAGCATTAGTGCACTAAAACATGCAATGCTCTTTTCCAGCTTATCAAATATTTTATTTTTCTTAAAAGATTATGCTTGTCATTAAACAAAAATATTTCTAATATTATTTTTATTTAAAGAATGTAGGCTTTTATGCATTTTCAATTACTATTTCGTTTGCATTTTTTCCACAGCAGCTAATCCTTCTTTGCTAATTTTTATGCTGTCACTTTCTCTATATCCAGTTATATTCTTCTGTTGCTGCCCTTCCTTCTTCTGAGTGTTCATTACCTTCATTGCTTCTTGTTTTATTTTATTCATTTCAGTTTTGTCTCCACTACCTTGTGCTTGCAAATATTTGCTTTTCAATGAAGATAAATCAGCATTTTCACCGTTGATACTTGAAACCATAAAGCTACCCTCCATTCATATTTCTTAATATTTTTTCAATAGAGTAAATTTCACTCAAGCCCGTCCTACTATGAATCAGCTTTTCTTAATCTAATATCAATTTGCATCCTAGAGATTTTTAGGACAAGAGCTTTTAATAGTAGTTTAATCAAAATAAAAAAAACATTCTGTAATAAATGATACAGAATGTGTGAAAATTTTTAATTCTATTGTTTTAGGCCATAGTATTTGATCTTTAATAGCTGTAATATAACCTAGATTATTCATAGAAAATTTAACACTCTACTGCGTACTCTTGATTTCGTAAAACAAAACATTTTTATCATCAATTTTTTTACTAGAAAAGTTAAATACATAATCTGAATTAGTATTTTCTATAAAAGTAGATATCCAAGCTGTTCGTAAATCATAAAATATCCTAACATCACCACTAGCTTCATCCCAATATCTTTTGTGCGGACAGTTTGTAACTTCCCATTTGATAAAAGAAGTTTGATTTAAAGTAATATCTATTATATTATCACAGGGCATTCCCTCTAAAATATAGTGATATAGACATTCATGCAAATCAAATGCAGTAGATATATTATACTCAAGCTTTGCATCACTACCACATTCTGCACCTTGTCTAATATAACACTTTTTAATAATATTAAAAACCATATTTCCATATTTGTTAATCATTTTTGTAATCAAAGCTGCTTGACGTATTTCTGCAATCCTTAACTTATTTAACAACCACCCATGGATATTATTTTTATTGATAACTTCTTCTAATGGCTTATTCTCTAAGAAATCACCGAACGAACTTCTTAATTCTTTAATAGTTTGTGATAGATCTACTCTCAGTTCTTGTTCTAAGCTTTCTATTATTTCTAGCTCAAGGTCTTCAAATATTCCAATTTTATTAACCAACCAATAATGAATGGATGATACGTATTTACTCATATAGATACCCCTCCAATTAAATCACTTAAATATTTACAGGTTTATATTAATTTTAGTATTTAAGAATTTAAATTCAGTGATATTAGTCACTTTTTATTATTAAATTTAAAGTAATTAGAGAATATTAGCATCTTTAAAACACTATGCTCAAAATAATTATGTAGAGGCATAGGTTAAAAAAGAAAAAGTAGACCCTGATTCTTTAAAAAGTATTATTAAGGCTGTGAAAAAGTATCCTATTAAGGCAATTTATTTCAAATAAAAACTTAAGGCAATCGAATCCTTTTGTTCTGGTCAGATTTCACTTTATGAAATAATCTAAGATAACTTTAAAACTACATGTGAACTAATTTTAACTTAAGTACTAAACTTAGTATTTTCATTGTTTTTGATTGTGAACACAACAATTATGCCAAAAATTATAAATGCAAAAATACTTGGTATTAGAGTCGGAACTGAAATTTTATCTTCCCATAGAGGTTTAACCTTTCCTAGCATACCATTGATAGATAAAACAATTGTCCAAACCACAAATCCGAAAACAAATCCTAAAATCCAATTATTCACTTTACCAATCCATTTTACTTTTCTTATAGAAATCAAAAGTATATAGCCAGCAATTTGACCTGCTAAGATATGTGTGACTAACTGTCCAAAAGAAACTTTAGGATTTAATGATGAAATTTTCATAAATTCTGCAAGCATTACTATTGCTGCTTGAATAATAGAAGCAATAAGAAATCCTAATGAATATTTCAGATACATCTATAATCACCTCCTCATGATATATTTACTCATCATATATTTTCCACAATAACTTGCTGGATTATTCAAAAAACATAGTTCCCGATGTACGTTCGATTCATTGCATTTAAGGGTCTGAGGGTCACACGAACAGAGGAGGATTCTATTGATGTATCAACAAAACCCTCCCGCTAGAACAATTAAAATATCCAAGCGTGGTGCGTTTTCTTTTTGGTCAGATTTCGCTTCTATAAATGACATCAATAAAAAAACTGATTGATAATTTAATCAGTTTCTTTACATTGTTCAACTAACTATTAGTTTTGTCTATTACAAACATGTAGCATACTTCATATATTTCGCAGCATCGAATCCTTTATAAACCACTGCTGTAGTCATTCCTCCAAGGGGAAGTGTTTTGTTATTACTTACATGGTGGGGTATATGACAGTGAAGTGGCCAAAAGCCTGGATTGTTTGCTTTAAATACTACATCCCATGTCGTTCCAGAAGATATTAATATAGTGTTTTTAAGAAGCCTATTCTCTTTGGCTATAGTGTTTCCATCGGATGCTACTATTGAAAATTGGTGTCCGTGTAAATGAATGGGATGATTCTTAAGACCTATATTCCCAAATCTTATCTTTACATTATCCCCTTCTTTTATTTTTAAGGGACTTGTATAGGGAAAGCACCTTCCATTCATCATAAAGAAATTCTCATCCATTGAGAAGGGATTTGTATTATAAACTCCCTTTTCTAATGAAAAGGGCTTAATATCAAAGGTATATCCACTTAGCATAATAAAGAAATCCTTTTGCATACCTTCTTCATCGGGGTCTAAAATGATGAATCCTCCTTCAAGTCCCATCAGATCCTGCATAATAGTATAGAAGTGTGAATGATACATATGTGTTCCAGGTGGGTTAGTTATTTTAAATCTATAATCAAAATAACATCCAGGATCAATCTTTGGTGATGGTTCTACAGCTGGAACTCCATCCATATTATTCGGTATATCTAGTCCATGCCAATGAACACTAGTAGGTTGCGGCAGTCTATTATAGACTCTAATACAAACCTCTTCATCTGGATAAACAAATATAGTGGGTCCAGGCGTGCAGCCATTATAGCCCCAAACATTCATAAATATGCCTGGCAGAATTTCTCTTCTAACCGGCTCTGCCACGAGCTCAAAGTATCTAACATTATTTTTTACAACGCTAGGTAAGATAGGAATATCAGGTGTGATTACCATATTAACCTCCAATATATATTAATATAGTAAAATATATGATTATAACAGAAGGTTTATTCTGGATCACAGGATATAGGCACGTCCTATGTTAGCTTCTTGAATATTAGTCAATCTTCAGCATCTTTTTTAAAAACTCTTTTGCTTTCTCAATTCCTGTAAAATCTACTTTCTCTAATATATCTTCCCACTGAAGAAAAATAATAGGTATATAAGATTCATCAATATTTCTTTCATCTATTGAATATATCATGCCATCTCTCCTCAAAACTTGAAATACTTCTCTATTATATAGCAATTTATACTGAGTAGACAATCCAGATTGAAACTATCTCAGTTTTAGGTTAATATGTAAATATTAAGGCTTAATTATTAAATAGAAGGCATAATCTGGATCAGGCTAATAAAGAGGTTAAGGAGAGATGGCTGTATGCTTGGAAAAAAGACTTTAGCTGATGAAACGAAGGGAACAATTTATATTGTTATTTCAACTATTGGATTTAGTGTTATTCCTATACTGGCAAAAATCGGATTCAGCAGCGGCTCAAACTCATCTACGATGCTATTTTATAGATTTTTAATATCATCTATATTTTTTATAACCTACATATATTTTAAAAAGAAAAGCATTTCTTTAGACAATAAAAAACTTTATAAGTTTTTCGTTATCTCCTCAATTGCATATGGTACACAATGCTTATTATTCTTCTCAGCATTCCAATATATTTCTCCATCTATTGGAGAACTTATATACTATATATACCCTATATTTGTTACAGCTTCTGCATTCTTATTTTTGAACGAATCTATCAACCTTCAGAAAATCACATGTATTCTGTTATCTTTTATAGGGTGTAGTCTTATCCTAATATCACCCTGGGACAATCTACAATTAAGGGGTATCTTAATGATAATCTCAGCATCTATCATGAGTACCATATATATAACTCTAAACAAAAAAGTCTTAAGCCATATCGATTCTTTGATTGCTACAACCTATGTTTGCTTAGGCTGTTCTGTATACTTTTTTTGCTATGGATTAGCTACAAATACGCTTGAATTAAACATCAATCTCAAAACTTTTATTTGTATTCTTATATTGACCTTCTGGTCCACAATCATAGGTTTGTTTTCTTTCTTAAAGGGATTATCCTTAATAGGTTCAAGTAAGGCTTCTATTATAAGCTTACTTGAGCCTCTCATGACTGTACTCTTATCTTACATGATCTTTTCTACGACTTTAACTTCAAATCAAATATTTGGAGGTATAATCATTATTTTTAGTATCTATTTATTTGAAAAGACACAAAGCACAGAAAAAAATGTTGGCTGAGAATAGTATATTATAAATCTTAGTAAGAAAAGATGGAGAATCCTCTTCGCCTAAGAAAGACTCTCCAGAATTTGATTATTCAATAGATTGATAAGTATTTGAGGAAATTGCATAATTCTAACTTGGCACAATTGCATAATAAATGTGGTATAGCTATAGGGTTTTTAAGACTATATAGTAGTAAGTTTTTGAGGATGGTAATTATGCAATTTGCTCATTTAATTATAATACATGGTGTTAACCTATTTACTCTATGAAGTTACCTGTTAAGGCGTCAATTTTATCATTTCTAACTTCATAGGGAAATCTATACAATAGCTTGAGCTTGAAACCATCTTTACTAAGTTGATTATCTAACTTTTCATATATCAACATAGGCTTATACTTTTCGAAGAATTTCTTCTTAGCATCTTCCTTATTTATAAGATTATCAGGCTTTGAAAATTTCAGGTCGTGATTCCATTCATAGTTAACTTCTAGTATTCTTCCCTCGCTATCAATGTCTATACAAATACCTTCATCACTATAGATAATTGGTAGTTCATTTTCTATACGGGGAAACTCGTAGGAATAATATCCTCCAAGACTATTTACTTTACAAAGTTTAGTGTTATAGCCGGAATATGATTTTCTAAACCCTAGGCTATTTGATTCACAATATTCAATTTTAGTTTTTATATTATTTATTTTATCTGGATAAATTTCTGAAATCGCATCAATTGCTTTATCGTATCCATCTTCCCATGTTAAACTGGACTTAAAGCTTCTAATATCTATTTCATCTATAACTTCAGCATCTATAATACCCTCTTCCTTTATATAGCCTTGAAGATTGAGATCTATATAATTATCTCTTCGCACTCTTATAAGTTCACCATCTAAAGCATTGATATGTATTTCTCCATTAAGTTCATTCTCTGTATCTATATTTTCAAAGTGAGCAGTCCAAATTTTTTCATCACTATATTCTGAAGTCACATATCTTAGATCTGTTATTTCAAGTTTTGTATCATACAGTACTTTCAAGTATTTGTTAATGGCCTGTAGGGCTATTTCACTCTCTATTATTTCAGTAGAATTTTTAATGTTTTTACTCATATTTTTAAGCATATCTTTTTTTTCAGCTGCAGTTATATCTTTAAATCTCTTTTTTACTTTTTCTTCTAGGATAGAGTCATAATCCATCCTAGGGTCAATAGTATCATTAAACTCTTCAGGGAATCGATATATAAGTTCTGTTTCGTTAGTTTTATATAGATTATAATAAAAAAGCTTTAATTCGTCGCCCGCAATTTTAATCGCCTCTTCTTCTGTAATAATATCTTCGGCATTTGGAAAAACAATATCTTTGTCCCACATACATCCATAAAAGCGAATCTTGCCATTTGATACATCAACGCTAAGTTCCAAGAAGTTTTGGTCATATACTACACCATTCGCAAATCTTGCAAAGTGAAATGCTGCTCCTCCTTCTGGTGGAGTATTATATTCTCCCATAAATACTGTCTCTTTAAATTTATCTGGAGCCACTTTTTTTAGAAAATCCTCTGCAATAGTTCTTGCCTCATCTTTAGATGTTCTAGTGGTAATTTTTCTTTCTGTCCAAGGTGTTTCATCATCAATTGTGATGTATACAACTTCACCTATAAATGCACTAACACATATAAAAGAATAGTAGCTTTTGTCACCATCTTCAATATTAGCGGTCATTTCCCAACCAATATCATCATTATAGAAATGATTTTCTATTGGACTATCATAATCAAATTCAATTGTGATAGATTCATCTTCAAAGTCATAATAGTTTTTTAGAAAACTCCTTGCTGTCTCTTCAGCATGTTCTTTTCCAAATAAAAAATCAATATTGTCATCCCAATCCCACTCATAATATGTAACTTGTTCAGTAATTTTATCAATAGAAACCTTTATAAAATTTTGATGATAAATAACTTCATTAGGTTCTTGTTCATCGCCCTTAACTCTTATACTTAAAACCTTCCCTGTAACAGAATCAATATATACATTTAAATATGTGATTTTGTCATTTTCTTTAATTGCAGTAGACAATTTCCAACAAAGGTTTGTATTTGATTTAATTGGATAATCATAGCACAATTGAAGATCATTTTCATTAATTTTTAGATTTAAGTTTTTTTCTAAAAACTCTTGGGCTTTTTTCCATGCATCATTTTTACTTATTGGATAGGATTGCTCTTTATCAGAAAAAGCTGGAGTTGAATAAGCTATGAGAAGTACTAAAACTATAGACATTGATAATACTCGTTTTATATTCATAAATAATCCCCCTAAGAATTGTATACATATAAAATAATAGCATAAAATGTAATTAATAAACAGATAGAGATATTTTGAGTAAAAAAATGATAGGATATTATGGAACAGAATGGACAGTTGAAGATAGCTGAAAAGGTCGATTATTTCCTTGAGTTTAGAAAATATGACACAGGTACAGACCCCCAGACACGCTAAGAAAAGCGCATGTCAGTTGGGTCAGTCCCTGTGTCACATTTTCGTCCTTAACAGTAATTTACAGTTTTTTAACTGCCTTTTTTATCAACCGCTTATTACCCCTATATGGGATCTGATCTAACATATCAAGCAAAGTCTTAAATCTTTCAATTCTTTAAAGCAAAGTAGATTATTTCTATATTTTTTAGTTGGCAGTAATGCTTAAAGATTACTCTCTATTGCTTCTGCGCAAAATTCTTGCTGCTTCTCTAAAGTCTCCATTGTTTATTTCTCTCATGATACCGTATGCTTGACTAGGAGTTGTTATATTTGGATCCATTTCGCTTACAATATCTTTAATTGCATGTGCAGTCATTGTTCCACTGATTTCCTGGGTATTTGCTTGTGCTTCTAATGTATTCATTACTTCCCTTACTGCATCTTGCATTCTTGACATTTTCTTTCCTCCAATTTTTCTTAATATATAGTCATTTGGCTACCATAATTACCGAGAGTATTATTAGTATGCGGAAATATTTTAAGCATTATTTAAACATTTAATATGATAGTAACCCATATATTGTGGAAATAACTTGAGATTGTCGGAAAAGTCAATTTTTTCGTTTAAGATTCGATAATATTGAAATATATCTATTCAACTTATTTATTTCTAATGGCATCCCCTAGTTTTCTTCCTAATTCCGCTGCTTTTTCCTTGGTTTCTTCATCATTTTCAAATCTATAAAATAAGTCGGGTGTTATTTTTGTTCCCTTGCCATACATCATTACTGCAACGCTATGATCACAGGTTTCTCCATATCCGCAGGAAAGACATGGAACATTGCCGTCTATCTTTATCGATCCTGCACATTCCATCTCTAACCATCCAAAAAATCCACATAAATCTTTCTCAACAGCATCATTATTAATGATACCTCCTGCTATTGCAGCACCTACCTTTCCCTTAGTTAACATTTTTTTGTGTCTCAAAGGATATAATCGTTCAAGGAAGGTTTTAGTCAGTGCATTTAATGTTCCAAAGGTTGGAAATCCGCTGAATACCAAGGCTTGTGCATCTATGATTTTATCCAATAACTGGTTCATATCATCCTCTTGAATGCATCGATTATCCTTTGCACATTCTAAACATCCTATGCAAGGCTTAATATCAAGTTCATTTAGACGAATCATCTCATATTCTTCTTCAGACGATCTTAATGCATGCTCCATAACCCTTTCAATTGTTCCCGACTTGATAGCTGTTCCACTAAACCCTAAAATTTTTGCCATTTTAATTCCTCCTGATTTTAATTTTGATCACATACTTATTCCGAGATTGAAACTATTCTTCTCCCTACTAATTATGCAATTTCTGTAAAAATCCTCTGACTATTATTGTCATTTTTTGTCTAGTTTTGTCTAGTTCAAAATCTGATAGCATTCGTCCTTTTCACATCTCATTTTTTAGAAATCATTTAAATACTACATTAGAAAGCTATTGAAGAATATAAAACCATATACTTTTCCTAATTTTTAATATTTCTAATTTCTTGAAATAACTAGTCAATTCTGTTTTTTTTTGTAAATGATGCTATAATTAAACTATTACCTATTATAATCAGATAATGAGGAGGCTGTAATATGTCTGGTATTATAAAAGAAATTATGCTTTCCATAGTGGGAATCATATTATTTGGTCTTGGAGTATATCTTTTGAATGGAAAAGGATTCTTACTTGGAATAATTATACTTGTTGTTACACTTTTTTTAATTTTTTATATAAAGCTACATCGTTCTATGAGAATTGTACAAAAAAGGGGAAATGCAACACCCAATGGAACAGCTAAAATTAATATTTAGAAAATCTCAGTTTAAAAGCACTTGGCTAAGCCAAGTGC
>JMSU01000036.1_pt1 | contig 94684 bp, 94 predicted proteins | sample 179011 | NCBI WGS metagenome assembly JMSU01 (sample SAMN02769580, study PRJNA246767) | bioreactor metagenome | isolation source: Culture-1 Bioreactor ArsB derived from microbial biomass from the upper 2 cm... | place: Germany: Bremen | collected day 87 after inoculation
CCCTTTGCAATGAATGTTTCTTCTCCTATTTTAGCATTTAAGGTTATTTGTTCATATTCAAATGGTGGGTATAGCACAGCAAGAAATCTTTTAACAACTAAATCATATATTCTTCTTTCCTTATCACTCATAGATCCTAGAAAAACTGATTCCTCTGTTGGTATAATTGCATGATGATCTGAAACCTTGCTATTATCCACAAAGCTTTTATTTGCCTTTATAGGTCTCTTTAAAGCTTTGAATGCCGTACTAGAATAGGGCCCAACTCCACAGGCTTTAACTCTGTCCCTTAATGTTTCCACTATATCATCTGAAATGTATCTTGAATCAGTCCTCGGATAGGTTAATACCTTGTGATTCTCGTAGAGCTTCTGCATAATTGAAAGTGTTTCCTTAGCAGAATAACCGAATATTTTATTAGCATCTCTTTGAAGCTCTGTCAAATCATATAATCTAGGAGAAAACTTCTTTTTATGAGTCTTGCTAATTTCACAAACCTCAGCGTTTTTATTTTGAATTGACTTTAATATCGTATCAATTTTATCCTTATTAAAAGTTCTAATATCCTTGGTTTTACTATCCTGCCAAGTCAACTTCAATTTATTTGCTATGGCTGTAATACCATAGAATGTCTTGGGCTTAAAATTCCTTATTTCATCTTCTCTTTTTGCTATCATAGCAATGGTTGGAGTTTGAACCCTTCCACAGGATAGCTGTGCGTTATATCTACATGTTAATGCACGGGTAGCATTAATTCCAACAATCCAGTCTACTTCTGCCCGTGTAACAGCTGCTGCATAAAGATTCTCATAATCCTTACCGTTTTTTAAATTGCTAAAGCCTGCCTTAATAGCCTTGTCTGTAACAGAGGAAATCCAAAGACGTTTAATAGGCTTTTTTACACGTACCTTTTCTATTATCCATCTTGCTACAAGCTCTCCCTCTCTGCCGGCATCGGTTGCAATAACAATCTCACCAACATCTTTCCTCATCATCTGGGTTTTTACGGCACTAAACTGCTTGCCACTTTTCTTTATAACCACAAGTTTTAAGTGGGGTGGCAGCATTGGTAAATCTTCTATTTTCCATGATGAATAGCTTTTATTGTAGACCTCAGGATCAGCCAATGTAACTAAGTGACCAAGGGCCCAAGTGACAATGTATTTACTTCCCTCTATATATCCATTTCCTTTTTTATTGCAATTTAAAACCCTTGCTAATTCCCTTCCAACTGAAGGCTTCTCAGCTAATACTAATGTTTTACCCATGATAACATTCCTTTCAATATGCTTCTTGTAATTTATTTGTTTTTTCATATGCATCTTGTAATATAAAGTTAATTACACTGTCCTGCTGATTCTCTCCAATTATCTCTGTGGCATGGCTTTTAAGCTCTATCTTGGCGTTCTTTACGGCTATAGATCTATCGGCCCCTTTAAACATTTGCATGTCGTTTACATTATCACCAAATACTACGGTCTCATATCCCTTCAAATTCTCAAGGTCTATCAGTGTCTTTATTGCCTGTCTTTTTGTAGCCTTCTTATCAAGTATAGTAAGCCAATACCATCCTGGAGAGTATTGGTTCTCCATAACATGTATTTCTAATAGTTTTGAATAATTTTTATTTAAATAATTTGTTAGTTTAGTTAGATTTTCCTTCCTATCCATTACAATAAAAGATATAACCCTTTCTTTAAGAGACTCTTCTATAACTTTTAGCTGTTTTACTCTTTTATCCTTTGCCTTTATTCTATCTTCTAAATACCATTCCATACCATAATTATTCGATTCTTCATAGTATAGATTATTTTTTATTCCATCGTAGCATGATATAAAGGGCTTACAATTATACTTTTGTATTATAGCTAAAATTTCTAGAGATATCTCACTTGATATATCATTTATAACAAGATGTTTACCTGTTTTATAATCAGTAATATATGCTCCATTTCCTCCTATTATAGGCATCCTTAGGGGTAAATCCTGTAATATTTCCTTTATAGAATATATGTTTCTGGCACTTGCTACTGTAAACATTATATCGTCATTTATCAGCTTAACTAAGGCTTCCCTAGAATATGGCGAAAGAGTTGCATCGTTTCTAAGAAGAGTTCCATCTAAATCACTTATATATATCCTATTCATCAAAACCTCCAAAGTATCATTTGACCCATATCATTAGTTTATACTGGATTATAAATATTTTCAGCTTCACTATGGATGATCTGGGTTTTATTATAGTCTTAATTATACCATTATGTTATAATATGGTGTATTTTTATTTATATCTTGTAGAAAATAATACAACCTAGATCATCCATAGAAAGGCTTGATAACATGACGACTATAATAAATCATTTCCAGTATATATATTTTGTTTTTTATTTTACTATTGCAATATTTTCTGGCTTTACAATCCCCTATTTAAATAGCCTCGACTTTAGTAATACGGAAGTTGGCTTTATGATGTCATTATTGTACTTGTCCGGTGTCATTGGTCAGTCATTAACGGGTTATATATGTGATGTAAAAGGAACTATAAAAAAGATATTTTTTTTATGGATGGCGTTTTTAGCAATATCAATCTTTATATTTTTCAAATTAGACAACCAAATTCAGTTGATTATTTTTATATCTATAATAGGTTTCTTTCAATCATCTGTATTTGCCCTATTGGATAGTTGGGTAATGGAGAGCCATGAAATAGTAAAAAACACCTTCGGACCTATACGAGCATTTGGGTCCATCGGTTGGGGTATATCTACTCTAATAGTTGGAAAAATGATCGATACACTTGGATGGGGAATAATAGGTAAGCTATATATAGTTTTTACCTTTATACTTCTATTAATTAGTTATAGGGCTAGGGATGCAAAGCATGATGCCCATGATATTGATACCGTTCCTATTACCTTTGATAGTCTCAGAATTCTACAAAAGAACAAGAAGTATATATTCCTTCTTGTCATATTCTTTTTATTATATTTTTCATTTCATGCGGTTGGAATGTTCTCCGTTATATTAATCGATGATTATGGTGGAACCAAAACTCATATTGGCTTGTTTTGGTTATTAACTGCCCTTAGTGAGGTTCCTATACTGCTAAATGCTAAAAAGCTGATGAAGAAGCTAAAACCTTCTTTTTTACTAATTATTTCGTCATTCTTTTTCTTTCTAAGAACACTGCTAACAGCCTTTGCAAACAGTGTAATTTCAATAATTTTATTATCTATCTTACAGATGCTGTCCTTTAGTATTCTGTTATTTATCTCTAAGTATCTGATAGATGAAGTAAGTCCAAAGCATATAAAAACATCTTCTCAAACTATTGCTACAGCACTTTCAGCTGGACTTAGTGGAATAATATCCTTCAATTTATCAGGATATCTTGCTGATAAAATTGGAACACAAAACATGCTTTTTTTTATATCAAGCCTATGTATGGTAGCCTTTATCTTAAGTATCAAATATTATAAAGAAGATATTTTAAATTAGCCCACATCAATGTTCTTTTTTCATCTGATATATTTCTTCAAACAATATTCTCATACCGATTTTAATTTTCTCTTGAGACAGCTTAGATATACATATTCTTAAGCTGTTTTCATTAGGAATATTTCCAATGAAAAATCTTTTTGCAGGGGATACATAAATATTTTTATCTTTCAGTCTTCTAGCTAAGGTATTAGCATTAATTGCTTTATTTAATTTTATCCAAATAAAGAATCCCGTTTTTGGAATAACAATTTCCGCTCCATCCGTATCTAAATCCTTTAAACATTCCCTCAAGTAATCCATCTTCATCATATATTTTTGTTGAACCTTTTTGATATGATTCTTATACATTCCACTATTAATAAAAATTTCTAAGCCTCCTTGAGCCAGTACCGATGTATTTATATCATAATGTCTCTTATGCTTTAAAAATTCAGTTCTTAGTTTTTCATGCAGCACTACTGCTCCTACCCTTATTCCAGGCATAAAAGCTTTGGAAAAGCTCTTTACATGAACAACCCTTTCCCATACGTCATAGTAGAACATAGGCAGTGACTTTTTGTTTATATCAATATCACCTAGATAATCATCTTCAACAATATAAACATCGTGTTTTTCAGCCAATTCAATGATTCTTTTTTTTTCATTTTCCGAATAACTTGTTCCTAAAGGGTTATGAAATCTAGGAATTGTATAAAAAAGCTTTATGTTTTCCTTCATAAATTTTTTTTCTAGCAGTTCAAAATCTATCCCGTTGTAATCTCGATCTATTCCTATTAATTTATCTCCATTCAATTCCACTAATCCATGTATCAAGCTATATGTAGGCTGCTCAACTAAAATATTCTTTTTCCCATTTGGAAAAGGCATTTTTGATAATATACTTAGGGCTTGTTGGGAACCGGAAGTAATAAAGATTTTTTCTTCCGTAGCAAATATTTGCTGTTCACTAAAATGACCGACCAGTACTTTCCTCAGGGACTCCAGACCCTGTGTATGGCTATATGAAAATAAATTGTTCTTATATAGTTCCACTGCTCTGTTTATACAATGATTGAACTCTTTATATGGCAGTAATTTAGGTTCAGGCATTACCGATGAAAAATCAATAGAATCATATTCATCATTATCTAAATTGTTCTTTTCTACAAGATAATATCCACTCTTAGGAATGGAATATATTTTATGATTTATTTCAAGCTCCTTATAGGCTCTTATCACCGTGGATTTATTACAATTATATTTACTAGCCAATGATCTTATGGCAGGCAGTCTCTCACCCTGTTTCAACTGGTTCTCTGACACTAGTTTTTCAATATAATCAATTATTATCTCATATTTCTTTTTCATAATTCCACTCCCATATTGTTTTATCGAGTTTTTTAACCGCCATATTATATAGTACAAATAACTCTGTACCGGTACAAAAGTCTTTTTTTGATATTGTACCGTATGTTTTCAATAGATATAATTTGATTATAATATATAAGTTACGTAAAATCTATTACATTCCGAAGATTTACCATACTCAGAAACGCTGGCTGTTAAATCTCCACAATGTAAGATGTTTATCGTATTATATATAGAAAACTTAAATATAAGAAAGGGGTTTGTGACATGGGAAAGCTAAAATTAGAACATATATTAGACTGCTATCCGATTGTTAAGACGGATATTGTAAGGGCCCAAAATACACACTTATTCACTAACGAGGGGAGAAGAATTATCGATTTTGAATCTGGAATATGGTGTACGGCCTTAGGCCATAGTAATCCAAGGATAAATAGGGCCATAATAGAGCAGGTGAAAAAGATCATCCATGTACATTATAAACTAACCTGTGATAGTGCAGAGATTTTAGCTGTAAAATTACTTAAACTCCTTGGTTTTCAGGATGGCAAGGCTGTATTTTTAAGTTCTGGCAGTGAGGCAGTGGAGCTAAGTATAAGACTTTCAAAATTAATTTCAAATAGTAGCAAACTATTAACATTCTCCAATTCCTATTTATCTGCATATTCAAATACCAGCTTCCCTAGGGATAAAGATTCGTGGACACAAATAGATTTTCTAGAGTGTAGTAATTGTACAAAACAAAATTGCACAAAAGAATGCGATGTACTAAAAAACATTGCGTTTGATAATATCGCCGCCTTCATACTTGAACCTGGAAATTCAGGTGGCAAAGTCCTTTTACCACCATACAAGCTTGTAAAATTCTTAGCTTTGGAGGTAAAAAAGCATGGAGGTATAATTGTTGCTAACGAAGTTACCACTGGATTTGGAAGAACGGGAAAATGGTTTGGTTTTAATCATTATGATATAAATCCAGACATTGTTACACTCGGTAAAGCCCTTGGTAATGGATACCCCATTAGCGCAGTAGTAATGGGCAAGGATATTTCTAATCAAGCTGAAAAGCAAAACTTTGCCTATGCTCAATCCCATCAAAATGATCCCCTTGGATGTACAGTTGCTAATGAGGTTATCAGTATCTTTGAAGAAGATAATATAATTGATCGTTCAAAAGAAATCGGAGAGTTTTTTCTTGATCAATTAAAGAAAGTCCAAAGATCCACCTCAATTGTTACAGACGTTAGGGGAAGGGGTCCTATGCTCGCCATGGATATAAGCATTAGAAATGCTACAGAGATCATTTTGGAAAGAATGTTGGAAAAAGGTTTTTTTATAGGAACAACCCCAGCATCTAATACTTTAAGATTCTATCCAGCCATTACTATTTCTAAAGATGATATTCTAAGCATGTGCCAAGCGCTTATAGAGGTACTAAAAGAAATAAAAGATCAGAATATATAATTTAACGCGCCTAGCTAGTTTCTACTGCGAGAGGTTTTGATATTTCATTTTAATAACATAAAATTTTATTTTATAGAGAATAGCGAGGGAACAAAACATGAATAATGATAGGAAAAAAGCAATAATTTACCTTGTAATTACAGCAGTCTTATGGAGTATTGGTGGTCTATTTATCAAGTTAATAGATTGGAATCCGATGGCAATAGCCGGTGCCCGCAGTGGTATTGGCGCAGCCGTTATGCTGATTTATTTAAGGGAACCAGTAATTAAACCCTTAGGCAAATTGAAAAAATTAGGTGCATGTGCCTATGCATCACTTTTAATACTGTTCGTTACAGCCAATAAGCTAACGACTTCAGCCAATGCTATACTATTACAATTTACAGCCCCAATATGGGTAGCATTATTTTCACGATGGTTCTTAAAAGAAAAGATAAGAAAATCCGACTATGTTGCAATTATCGTAGTTATGTTTGGGATGGTTTTATTTTTCATTGGAGATCTACAGAGTGGAAATCTTCTTGGGAACTTTGTAGGAGTTTTAAGTGGTATTGCAATGGCAGCATTTATTATTCTTTTAAAGCTTCAAGCCGATGACTCTCCCATAGAAATTACACTAGTAGGTAATATCATAACATTTGTTATCGGTTTTCCCTTCTTCTTTCTATCTGTTCCAAGCATCAATAGCGTTTCGGGGCTACTGATACTAGGTGTATTTCAACTAGGAATCCCCTATATTTTATACACAACATCGATTAAGCATGTATCGGCTGTCGAAGCTGTCCTGATACCCTTTATAGAACCTTTGCTCAATCCAGTTTGGGTATTCTTAGTTACTTCGGAATCCCCTAGTGGCTATGGTTTTTTAGGAGGCTCAATCGTTGTTATTGCCTTAATTACGAGAGGAGTATACCAACAAAGAAAAAAGCTACCTATATAAAATGCCACTTTTTTCTGAAAAAATAAGTGAGCAACCAGATTAACGTTCATCTAATCTGATTGCTCCTGCTATCTAATTGTATCATCTCTTATACAGCTCTGTCGATTCATCTTCATTTAGCTTTTCAAGCCATATTATCTTCATTATCTCTAGTTCTTCAGTATAATCTGTTTTCTCACCCTTTTCATCATATTCAAGGTATTGAAGGACTTCAAAGGAAAAGGCCTCTTCACCATATTTCTTCCAATCCCTTTGCATCTCCTTTACCATATGACTTTCCATTTTGAGCTGAAATTCATGACTGTTGAAGGTACTCTTTATATCTTTGCTTACATTCATAAGAGCCCTTTCATTCATATTATTTTTGATTATATATGCTCCCATTGGTGGTTTCATTTCTAGGTATTTTTGCTTCAATTCCTTCTGTCTTTGCCTTTTGGGATTTCTTGCTTCCATTATTATCTCTCCTCCAATTGACCAGCCTTCTTACTTCTACTTTTCTTAACATTTGCACGATTTCTACATGCTGGATTGCAGTATTTTTCTCTATTGCTGTTTGCAATAAAAACATTCTCACAATGATTACATCTATTTAGTAGAATTTTTTCATCGGTAACTGCAAATGCATATATTGTTTCTATTGTGGTTTTAAGTGAATCGAACTGCCATGCAATAGTAGTCTTATCTAATTGATTGATAGTGAATCCTATTTTCTCAGCATGAAACTGACCAGCCATAATGGTGACATTTTCTACTAAATAGCTGGATGAATTTCTATACATCAATAATTGGTTAAAATGTGACACTATCATCTTGGCGAAATCTATTATCCATTTAACTTGTTCAGCATAAAACCTAGAAAATATAAGGTCCATCACAACAGGACGTTTGCCATAAAACTTAGGGGAATCTTCGCTCTTTCCTAAATACACGTTATCCTTATATTCTCCTATTACTATCTCTCCCTCTTCAGCAAAGGGGATGAACAAATTCATATACTTAGTTCCATCCATTATTTTTTCTTTTCTTACATGATTGTTTTCAATAAACATTACACTGTCGTCACCGATAATATTTCGATTGTATACGCTTGCGCTGATTAATCCTAACAAACCATACTTCTTAGCAAATATCAGAATAGCGTTTTTTAGTTCCTCACTATACTTCTTTTCAGTCTTCCTCACGGTCTTTAAGGCCTGTTCTCCTACTCTCATCAAATCTAGAAGTAAATCCTCTGCCACGTCAAATGGGTTATACATACTAAAGTCTGCTTCAACAGTCGGAACTATATAAAGCTCCCCTGACTCGCTTTCTTTATACTCATAATCACTATATCTAATCCAATCTGTAGCAAAACTTCCTATTAAAGCTATATTTCTACTCATTAGAATATCCTCCTATATATTTATAAGTTTTACCATGTAATAGCCTTAATAGTTTTAGCTATTACATATATTATATATCTATCTGTAATTTGTGTCAATCATTCTTATCAAAAATCTTTCAACAAAAATTCTCAACATATACTTTTTTTTACGTATAAGGAAAATTATATTCATATACAACCCTAAAAGTTTATAATTTCCTATGTGTTATAAAATAGAATACCCGTAGGACATTATAATTTATGCCTACGGGTATATATCTTATTTGTTTTTCAATTGTTTATTCTTGTTATTCCTTATATCTATATTTTATTCACACAAACTTCGAAAAGCCTCTGATACCATTTCATACTCTTCATCAGTCTCGATCTGAGATAGTAAAGGTCCTTCTTCCGCTTCTTCAGCTTCTTCAAAACCATATAAGAATACATCCTCGCCACCTTCTGGAAGCAAAGCTATATACTCTTTATCCTTAATTTCAAATATACCCAATACCTGACACGCCAATTCTTTTCCATCATTTAATGATAGATAAAGCATTTCTGCACCTTCATGAGAATGGCATCCACATCCGCATTCATGTTCATCGCCATGATGGTGTTCATGGTCATGTCCACATTGACAGTCATGGTTATTTTCTTTATTCATTGTATTCCTCCCAATTTTTTATGTATTTGTTACTATTTAGTATCTCACATTGCTTTGTTATTATCAATACTTAGAATCAAGAATTTCTCCCTTAACTGCCCGAATTGGCAAATATAGATATATATCTCAGAAAATCAATAATCTATAAATTTTTAAAGCTTGGTAAAATAATATAATTTATAATATCAAAAACTAAAAAACCTGAAGATAAATCTTCAGGTTTAAATAGTCTAATTAAATTTTAATTAAACGATTGTGATGTTTTCAGCTTGAGGACCTTTAGCTCCTTCAACAACGTCAAAAGATACTTTTTGTCCTTCGTCTAAAGTTTTGAATCCTTCTTTGTTGATTTGTGAGAAATGAGCGAATACATCATTTCCTTCGTCTGTAGTGATGAAACCAAATCCCTTTTCTGCGTTAAACCATTTTACTGTACCTGTCATATTTTCTTACCTCCGAAATTTTTATTACCTTAATTCTTTGTAATAATGAATTACCATTAAAAGCTAAAGACATGTAGCCTTTTTGCTTTTGGTCAGACCTCACCTTGTGAAATGACCTACAATAAAAATTTCGAAATCTATGTTTTAAGTCAGCCTTAAGCTTAGATAATTCGAAAAATATTCTATGTAATAAATCATTTACTTCTGAATAAAGGTTCTCTATAATCATATACTATTTAAGAAATATGTCAAGTCCCTTTTTGCTTCTTTTTTTAAAACATATAAATTTTTCATTAAACTAATACTATAGATACAGGTAAACATGTTTATTTAACTCAATATATTCGTTATCTCTTTTTATTATATTAAATTTCTGATATACTAAATTGATTATATAGAGTTTATAAATTAACAGATTCACCTGAATCCTCATATAATATAATCAAAAATATGCTCAACCACATATTATTCATAGAACGTTTGAAAATATACAGTTAGTTTTGATTTTTCTATGACTAATATGGAGTTAACTTCGAAAGGTAAATTATTATGATGAAATTTAAAGATTTAGAACTTAGCGATAATATAATAAACATCTTGCAATCTCAAGGAATAATTAACCCAACTCCAATTCAAGAACAAAGCATCATGCTAATCAAGGAAGGTAATGATGTTATTGCAGAGGCCCAAACTGGGACTGGTAAAACCCTTGCCTTCCTACTCCCAATGTTCGAAAATATGTCTCCTGATGTAAGTACGATTCAGGGTTTAATCCTAACCCCTACAAGGGAACTCGCTATTCAAATAACCCAGGAGGCAAAAAAGTTAAAAGAAGCTAAAGACCTAAAGATTCTAGCTGCCTATGGCGGTCAGGATATAACAGCACAATTAAAAAAATTAAAGGGTAACATTCATTTAGTAATCGCAACCCCAGGTAGGCTGTTGGATCACCTTCGTAGAAATACCATCGATCTTGATGGATTGAACACCTTAGTGTTAGATGAGGCTGATCAAATGCTTCATTTGGGATTTAAAAACGAAGTTGAGGCTATTATAAAGCAAATGCCTAAAAAAAGACAGACTCTTTGTTTTTCAGCAACAATGAACTCTCAGGTAAAAAAACTAGCTTATAAGTATATGAATGATCCTAAAATAGTAGTAGTTGAAAAAAAGGAAATAACTCTTAAGAACATCAAACAAACTCTAATAGAAACAACTGATAGGAGAAAGCAAGATGATCTATGCAGAGTTTTAGACGAGGATAACCCTTTTATGGCAATTATCTTTTGTAGAACCAAGCGAAGAGTTGATAAGCTAGAAGAGGATCTTTATCAGAAGGGATATAATTGTCAAAAACTGCATAGTGACTTAACTCAGTCGAAACGTGAAAAGGTCATGAAGGCTTTTAAACGTACCGATGTTCAATATTTGATAGCTACCGATGTAGCTTCTAGAGGGTTAGATATAAGTGGTGTTAGTCATATATATAACTATGATATTCCTGAGAATGCCGAAAGCTACATACACCGTATTGGTCGAACTGGAAGAGCTGGCGAAAAGGGCTATGCATACATTTTTGTTGCTCCAAAGGATAGAGCCTCCTTGGAAGCCATTGAAAAGGAAATCAAATTAAAAATTCCTAGAAAAATTTTATCATCTTCAAATGAAAGCAGCGAAGAAACAGAACCAAATACCCAATCACCTAAACGAAAATATTCAAAAAGAGTAAATACTAATCCTAAAAAATTCTTTAAAGCCAACAAGGGCAAGGATAAAAAAGGTAGATAAATATTTTGAAAAAATATAGAGTATAGATGTGTAAGTGATATCTACGATTTCTATATTTTCTCTTTTTCTGCTTCGCTTATCATTTTCTTTACTTCCCTCTTGTTTTTTTCTTTTATATTTTATAGGGTCATATCATAGTTTTGTTTACTCATCACTCATACAACTACTTTTAGGATTACTAATTTCACAGTTAGCTTCATCATCAAAATCTTCAAACTTTTCTTCAATTTCAGATAGTGTTATCATTAGCTCTATCATAGTTGCTATAGCCCTTTCATTCAATTAACACCCTCCTAAATATGCATGATCTACTATTCTTAGATTTGCATATCATTTATGATCTGTCCTTTTTCAAATAGCACTATTCTTTTTGAGTATTGGGCTATCTCACAGTTATTAACAGCAATCACAACTGTCATTCCTTCACTATTTAATTTTTGAAATATCTCAATTATCCTGTTTCCTATTTTCATATCTAATTGATTTGTTACTTCATCGGCAAGAATAATTTTAGGATTATTGGCTAATGCCCTTGCAATAGACAACCTTTGCCTATTCTCAAATGATAGTTGGTTTGGTTTATAATCATATTTATTTTCTATTCCTACTTTTTTTAATAGTGCCTTTGCTCTCTGTCTTCTTTCTTTCTCAGAGATTCCTGCATACATCATAGGAAGTTCAACACTTTCTATTACAGATGTCCTTGATAACTGATTAAAGGCCTTGGATACAAATCCTATTTTTGTATTCTTTATGTCAAATAGTTCCTTCTCCCTTAACTCTCCTACAATCATATGATCTAGCCAATATTCTCCTGTAGTTGATCTGTTTTGACATCCTATTATCTTAATTAAACTAGATTTACCGGAATCCCTATCACCCATAAAGGTCACAAACTCGCCTTCTTGAATACATATATTTATTTTTTTTAAAATCTTAACTTCTTTGTTTCCCTTTATAAGGATTTTTCCTACATTCCGAATATCTATCATGATGCCTCCAATAACTAATTATATATTATTTATCTTATATACTATTTAGGTGGGCGTCTCATAATGGCGAATTTCTGAAACACCCCGGGCTGCACTCATAGGAAACCTTTATGAGACAGCCCCTTTAGTTCAGCCCCATGGTGTTTCATATTGTAAGACACTACATCTTTACTCAGTCTCTTTAATTTGTTTTCTCCTCTTCATACCCAAATCATCAAATATTGTATATAGTACTGGAATAAAGACTAGTATTAAGGCCGTAGCCAATGTCAATCCACCAATTACTACTATCGCCATAGGTGCTAAAGTCTTTGCACCCTTTGCAACAACCATAGGCAGTAAACCTAGTATAGTCGTTAGTGTCGTCATAAGAATTGGCTTTAGTCTAATTGGTCCTGCATTTAAAATAGCTTCTGTTCTTTCTTCCCCAAGCTCTCTTCTAGTTGATATATAGTCAATAAGAATAATCGCTCCATTTACGACAACTCCCGACAGTACAACGGCACCAATAATTGCTGGAATGCTTAGTGGTGTTCTACGTATTACTAACCCCAAGGCTCCCCCACCAAATGCCAATGGCACAGAAAGCATTATAATAAAAGGATTTAGTAGGGACTCAAATTGGGAAGCAAGAATCATATAGATTAAGATAACTGCCATCCCTAATGCTACCCCCAAATTGCTGAATTCCTTTGTCAGTTCTTCAATTTCCCCACCTACATTGTAACTATAACCCTGTGGCATATTATATTTTGCTAGCTTTTCACTTGCGTCCCTTACAATACTACCAACGTCTCTACCATATACCTGTCCTGTTATTGATATTTGATTCATTTGATTTTCTCTTCTTAGGCTTACAGGTCCCTTTTCAATGCTAATCTTAGCAACATTACTCAATGGAATACGAGTCCCATTATTCACTGGAATCATCATTTGCTTTAGGTTTGATATGCTTTGTTTATAGGTTTCATCGCCCTTTATCACAACATCAATTTTTTCTCCATTTATTTTATATGTAGTAGCTACGGTTCCTGCAATATTACTTCTAACACTGTTTGCTATCGTTGATAAGCTCAGTCCATATTTAGAAGCTCTGTCTCTATCTATATCAAGCTGAACTTGTGGAATACCTTCACTCAAATCGCCTGTTACATCCTTTGTGCCTTTTACAGATTCTATAATCTCCACAAAATCGTTATTAATCTTTTTAAGGACTCCTAAATTTTTTCCTCTAATTTTAAAGTCTAAGGGCTTTCCTCCTCCAGAAAAACCAGTAGTCGATGTTACCGTGACTCTTATTTCTGCCCCTGCAATATTTTTAACTTCTTCTCTCACATCATTGGCAATTTCATTAACACTGCGTTTCCTTTCACCAAGCTTCTTTGAAGTCACTGATATAGTTCCTGTATTAGATCCGCTACCTGATCCACCTTCTCCAAAATCCCCACCATCTACCGTAGATTGTATCGTTTTTATTTCTTCCATCTTCTCAATCTTTTCTTCTATCCTATTTACTACTTGTACGGTCTCCTCAAATGTAGACCCAATGGGAAGAGTTACTTGTACATCGAATGTTCCATCATCGGTTTTGGGGAAAAATTCATAGCCTACTGTAGCTAAGGATGCTATACTAACTAAAAATATTAATATACCCGTTAATATCGTTGTTTTTCTATGACCCAGACTCCACTTTAACAAGGATCTATAATTTGCTTCCAATTTATCAAATAGACAGTCAAACTTTTCATATATCTTTGATAATATTTTAGATTTACTGCAACTTCCTTTTTGCTGTACTTGATCTACTTTAAGAAATCTTGAACACAGCATAGGCACAAGGGTTAATGAAACTGCTAAAGAAGATAATAGTGAGAAAGTTACAGTGAGTGCTAATGAGTGAAACAATTGCATAATCATACCTTTTAAGAATGCTAGTGGTAAAAATACAGCTACAGTTGTGAGGGTTGATGCTATAACCGATAAACCAATTTCCTTAGTTCCCTCAAGTGCTGCCTTTTTTCGTGGATACCCATTCTGCATATACCTAAAAATGTTTTCAAGTACAACAATGGAGTTATCTACAAGCATTCCTATCCCCAATGCCAAGCCACCCAATGTCATCATATTTAAACTTATTCCTTTAAAATATATTAAGGAAAGCGTAGCTATAATTGATACTGGTATAGCTATCCCAATTATCATAGTGGTTCGTAGGTTTCTTAAAAAAATGTATAATACTATTACAGAAAATACAGCCCCTAAAGCCGCAGATTTTATAACATTTGTAATTGTGGACTGTATAGTTGCCGGTTGATCTGAAACCTTTACAAACTTTATATCAGGATATTCATTCTTTATCTTTTCTAATTCACTATTAACTAGCTTTCCTACAGTTACAATGTTTGATCCTGATTGCTTTTTAATACTTATATTAATTGATTCATTTCCATTTAGCTTAACAATAGAAGATACATCTTTATGCTTTAACTCAACTTTAGCAATATCCCTTAAATAGGCCATTCCTCCACCAGCAAGAGGTATGGGTATCTTTTCCATTTCCTCTATTGATTTTAACTCTCCATTCGTTCTAATATTGAGCTTTCTATTACCTTTTTGTATCTTTCCACCTGGAATATTTTGATTATTGGCTTCAATAATCTGTGCAATGTAATCTATAGTTATTCCATATCCCTCAGTCTTTTTTCTATTTAAGGTAATTTGTACTTCTCTATCACGTCCACCTGAGACACTTACTGATGCCACACCTTTAATTCTTTCCAGTCTTGGCTTTAGTTTATCCTTAGCAAGTAGTTTCAAAGTTTCTAGATCCTTATCTGAACTCAAGGATATTTCAACTATCGGCTGATCACTCATATTAAATTTATATACCATTGGCGATTTTGTTTCCTTTGGTAATCCTGCTTTAACAAGATCTATTTTTTCCCTGAGTTCTAAGGCGGCAAAATTTACATCAGTTCCATAGTTAAACTCTATAGAAATTGTTGATTGCCCCTCTGATGAGGTAGACGAAATCTTTTTTAAATTATTCATTGAGGATATCGTCTCTTCCAAGGGCTTTGTAACTAACTCCTCCACTTCTTCAGGACCTGCTCCATTATAGTTTGTCATCACCATCAAAAATGGAACCTCCACCTTTGGAAATAAAGCCAGTGGCAGCTTAAGCATAGAAACTAGTCCCAACAATACCACTATTAATGTCATCATAATCGTTGTTATTGGTCGTTTAATGCATATCTTCGTGAAATTCATTATTCATCACCTCTTACAACTTTTACTTTATATCCATTTTCTAGATAGTTTTGACCTTTTACAACAATGTCTTCATTTATCTTTAGTCCCTTAGTAATCTCTGTATATACACCTGTATCAAGTCCCGTAACTACTTCTCTTTCTGTTACTGTATCTCCATCTAAGACGTATACAACTGATTTTTCTTTCTTACTAACAACCGTTTCACTTCTGACGGCAACTACATCTTCCTTAATATCAGTATTTAACTTAATAATTGCAAACATATCAGGTTTAACTTTTAAATCTTTATTATCTATAAGTATTTTCACAGGATACATTTTTGTCATATTATTTACTATAGGACTTATTTCATCGATTTTACTAGCCACATCTTTTAAAGATGCCGCTTCTATATCCACCATGACTTCTTTACCCTTATGTATCTGATTAACAATATCTTCTGTCACTTCAATCTTTGCCAGTACAACATCCATATCTACTATAGTCATTGCTTCCTGCCCCGTCGATACATAGGTTCCTACATCTATACCTATATTTGCCACGATTCCACCTATCGATGTCTTCACCTGGGTTTTATTTAATTCATCTACCGCTTGAGTGTACTGAACCTGCGCTTGATTTAAAGAGGTTTTAGCAAGCTGTAATTGGTTGTCTGACGCAGCCTTTTTTGACTCTTCATAATCAACCTTAGAAATAGTTCCTTGTTCATATAGTAGTTTATTTCTCTCAAAATTACTTTTTGCTAAGGTTATTTGCTCCATAGTAACATCATAATTTGCCTTGGCACTATCTAGTGCAGTCTTTGTCTGATCAATTCTCTTCTTAACTTCCTCTTTATCAATAACATAAAGAACATCACCTTTTTTAACCCTGTCTCCAACTTTCGTATTTATAGCTTGCACCTTTCCTGTGGCTCTTGATATCACAGAGATCTTTCTATTTGCTTCAATATTCCCATTAAAGATGGCTTCTTGAAACAGTGTTTTACTAGATACCTTTTCAACCTCCACCGGTATGATCTTTTCTTCCTGTGTAACTTCCTCAGCATTTGCTTCAGCTGATTTGTTTGCTTCTTGTGAAGCACATCCAGAAGCGAAAACTGTCATAATAATTACTAATACTAATCCACTTAATATTCTTCTCATATAATTTCCTCCTCAAATTTTACTGTCAATCTTAATACATATATTTAGGCTACATGTACTAACTCCCAATGCACTTATCAAGTGAAATGGCTTTACATTGCCTTTTGGCTAACTCCTATGATATAGTCCAATAATAAAAATAAAATTATGTAAATATAAAAAAAATATTAAATTCTTATTCATCTATTGACTCAGAATACATTTTTATTTAACCTTAACTTATGTAATGTAGGCTGTCTCTAACAGACTATACTATGAAAATATATCGTGGAAAGTGAAGTGATAGTTTTGTCAAATGAAAGGATTTTAGTAGTAGATGATGAAATGGATATAGCCGAGCTTATAAAGGATTATCTAGAGGATGAGGGCTTTGAAGTAAGGGTTGCACTGGATGGAGAAAAAGCCTTCACAGAGTTTGAAGAATTCCTCCCCCAATTACTTCTGCTTGATATCATGCTTCCAAAGGTTGATGGTATGGAGATTTGCAGAATTATTCGCTCAAAATCCGACGTTCCAATACTTATGCTAAGTGCAAAAAAAAGTGATATGAACAAGGTTTTAGGATTGGGACTTGGAGCAGATGATTATATTACTAAACCCTTTAGTCCTAGTGAATTAGTAGCTCGAGTAAAGGCTCATCTTAGGCGTTATACGAAGCTTCAACCACATTCTGAAGAAAAGGACTTTCTTATCTTTGACAATCTTAAGATGGACCTTAAAAACTACGCACTTTTTATTGACGATCGAGAAATTTCTCTTTCAAAAAAAGAATTTGATGTACTTAAGTTTCTTGCTTTAAATGCAAATCAAACCGTAACCCGTGAACAGATCTTTAATCATGTTTGGGGATACGATTATTATGGTGACATGAATACGGTAACAGTTCATATTAGAAATCTGAGAAAGAAAATTGAAAAGGATACAGCTAACCCAAAATTTATCAAAACTATCTGGAGTATCGGATATAGGTTTCTAGGAGATAATTATGAAGCACGTATTTAGGAAAAAAATTATTTTATCTATCGTACTGACTACAGTAATAACAATACTTTCTATGATAGGAACTGGTAATTTACTTTTTGACTCAAAAAATACATTAGTTTATCGTGTATTTCCTAGTTTTGATAGGAATAGGGATACTGCTTCAAAGTCAGAGTATGCTTTTACAAATTTATACCATGTTATTAATTTTAACTATAGATTCATTGATGACTATGATACTTTCTATAAAAACACAACACCATTTTTCGATAAGTATGTTAAACGTCTGCAAGTAGTAAATAATTCCGATATAATTATATTTGACTCTAAGGATAGAAACGCATCTTTGCAAAAAAAATCCTTAAATACAAGTACAATTCAGGAGGGTGAAGATTATTTTATGGGAATCACTAGAGATAAGTATACATTTAGTGCTCCCATCCAGGTTAATGCTGAAGATGTTGCTACAGCAATCATTACTACGACTGGGTCTGTCAAAACTTCATTTGAGAAATTTCGAACCGTTATTGTGGGTTTGTTTGTATTTGGATTAACAATCTTTATTTTATTGATGATGTTTTTCTCATGGTGGGTGTCACGAGATATGTTAGAACCCCTTAAAAGACTCAATGTATCTGCAGCAAATATCGCACAAGGAAACCTGGATTTTGAAGTTAGTTATAAAAAGGATAACGAACTTGGTCACTTTTGCAAGATTTTTGACACTATGAGAATAGAATTAAAATCTTTATTAGAACGTCAGGCAACCTATGAAAGATCCCGTAAGGAATTAATTGCAAGTATGTCCCATGATCTGAGAACCCCTCTGACTTCAATTAAAGGATATGTAGAAGGATTAGAGGATGGTAAAGGAAAAAATGAAGAAAGGTTTAAGAGATATTTAAATGTTATTCGTAACAACGTAGACAGACTAGATACTCTAATTGAAGATTTATTTCAATTCTCTCAGCTAGAATTGGGAGATTTGCCAATGGATTTTAAAGCACAAGACAGTAGTATGATGTTAGATAGTATTTTTAGAAATTTTGAAGCAGAATTTAAAGATACTGATATCACTTTTACAGTACACCAGATCCTTCCATCTGCTATTATCAATGCCGATGAGAAAAGAATTACTCAAGTACTAGAAAATATAATCAGTAACGCTAAAAGATATGTAACAAGCAGTGGCCATATAACAGTTGGAGCTATACAAGAAGATCAATTCATTAAAATATACGTTGAGGATGACGGAATAGGAATCTCTCCAGATGTCCTTCCTTATATTTTTGATTTATGCTACAGAGAAGAAAAGTCCCGATCGATGGATTATGGAGGCATTGGCCTTGGACTGACTATCTGTAAAAAGATTATAGAAATGCATGACGGAGAAATATATGCCGAAAGTACTCATAATGTAGGAACTACCTTTTATCTTACAATCCCACTTAGTACCCTATAATATTTTTTGAAAATCTCAGATACAATTAAGAGCATGGGTCAAAAAATGGCAAAATGCGAATCCTATTATACTAGTTTTTCATTTTGTCATTTCTGACCCCTTATATTTCGTAATCCACTTCACCATCAAATTCTTCAATCTTCTCCTCAATTTCAGATAGTGTTATCATTAACTCTATCATAGTTTCTATGGCCCTTCTATCCAATTAACTCCCTCCTAAATAGGGTAAGTCGTCCTTATCCATAATAATCTCTATAATCAAAAAAATCCTATAATTAATCAACACCTTTGATCAGTCCCCTTCATGATTAAAGTATACACCTTAGGTCTGACCCAATGTCAATGATTAAAATAGGATTCTATATTATTATTTTATAACTCTGTTAATTATTTTACTTTCATTTGAATTCTCATATAAATTGTCTTTACATCAAAAATTGATAGATTGTCATCCTCAATAATGATAAGCTTTCCAACTAGCTTAAGTTTGTTCTTAGCTGCATAATCAAAAAATTCTTCGACTCTGTCCTCTGCTTCTTCAATGTCATCAACAATAACATCATAACAGAGATACCTTCCTTTTTCTAATACATGATCACCTTGCTCTTCTGTTTCTTTGCAGCTATAGTAATAGTAATCATCATAGATTTCATAAAGCTTGTCATTATATATATCTATTTTTCCTATAAATTTATAATACTCTAAAGCAGTAGGTACGTAGTCAATAGGATTTTTTGCCATTTCCAATAAATTTCTTGTACTTAATTCTTCAATCCTAAAATTTGAATTTTTAGGCTCTGAGGATTCTGATAATTTTATAATTGAATTAGTTTTCTTTTTTAAAGCTTCCAAAGTCTTAATTTTTGATTCAATATCCTCAACAGATTTTTTCATTGCATCTACATAATCCTCTTTATTTCCTTCATCGAATAGCTCCTTTACTTTACCGACTGAAATATCTAATTCTCTGAGTAATAGTATATGAGCTAATCTATAAATCTGTTTAAATCCATACATTCTATAACCATTTTCATCTATTAATTCAGGAAAGAATAATCCTTTCTCTTCAAAGTATCTAATTTGATGGGTAGATATATTCGCTAATTTAGCCAATTGCCCTATTGTTATTTTATCTTTCATTGTAGTACCTCCTATTTGACGGCAGTAACATATGGAGCTCTTTGTTTGTATACGACTGGATGTTTCAGCATATCTGACTTTATCATTTCTATTCCTGCCTTTATTGCATTTTCAGATATCATTGCAAACATGGAGTATCCCTTTTTTGATGCTATTTCAATTAGTCTAGAACCATAGTCTAAGTCCTCTCCTATTTCAAGTATACCATTCTCTATTTCATGATAATCATTTTTTAGAAGGACATCTCTTATTTCAAGGGTATCTTGATACCTTTTCAGTTCCCCCTCTAAAGTTTCAGGAAAGTACTTCGTTGTAAGTCTATTTCTTATATGTTCATGATCATCAGAGAAAACTATCACTTTCCCCCTTTTTTTAAGTACTCTTTTTATGCTTTTAAACATTTTCTCTATGTCTCTAATATGATGAACAACATCAACCATATAAACCAAGTCAAATGTAGAATCTGGTATTTTTAAAAGCTCTATAGCATCGCCTTCAAGCAATACAGCATTTTTACATTTCTCCCTAGCCCTGCTAAGCATCCCTTTTGAACGATCTAATCCCCAAACCTCTGCCTTTGTCATGTTGGAAATTATTTTAAGATAATTTGCTGTTCCACAGCCTATTTCAAGAACACGGCTGTCTTTATTAATCTGTGCCTTTTCTATCATGAATTTTACGGCCTTCAAATCAGCTTCCCTAACATCATCATATATTTTAGATATTTCATTGTAATTATAGTTCACAACGATCTCCCCCCCCCCTTAGAAACTTAATTTATCTAGCTTTTAGCCCCTTTATTCTATACCAATAACTATATTGTTTTTCATATCCTAACTTCTCATAAAGACTTTTAGCTCCCTCATTGGCATCTACAACCTGAAGATATGAGTACTTATATCCATTCTGAGCCGCCTTATATATGAGATTATTCATTATCTTTGTCCCAAGGCCATTTCTTCTTTCTTCTTCATGTACACATATATCATACATCCCTACATAGCTTCTTTCAGCTACACCTAGTCCTACGGCTATAATTTTTTCGTTTCTACTTATGGAGGCATAATATGTATCTGGTACTATACTTTCAAGCATTTTTCCCAAAGTTAAGTAATTTTTGCTTCTAACCTTATTCATAGATATAAAAGCGTCGAACCAATCGCCTTTAAGTTCTCTATGTATTATAACTTCTTTCATTTCTTCTTCCTTTATCCGGATTTTAGATATGTCCTTAAGCATTATATTTGTCTTTGCTTCATATAAGTATCCCATATCATTTAATATCTCATCGATCCTATAGCCCTCTTCCATTTCTGTAAGTTTAAAAACCGTATCCAAATTATTTTTTTGAAATATTTCATCACATATTCCTATGTTTCTATGCATGTCTATACTAGCAGAATATATGGGATTTATAGAGTTTGCTCTTTTTGAATAACCATTTGAGAATCTAAGTATCCATCCATTTACAAGGTTTGTATATAATGCTGGAATTGCATTCATTGATAATTCCTCTATTTTTTGTATCATTATTCATCCCCCTCAAATATATAGCTATATATACTCTTCATGGCCTTTTTTATTTCATTTTCATTTATACCATAGTATATTGAGTTCCCCTCTTGGCTCTGTATATCCACAAAGCCTACATCCTTAAACACCTTAAAATGCCTAGAGACAGTCGAAGCATTTACATTCATTTTTTCAGCCATTTCATTTACGCTAAATGCCGATAGAGTAAGATTTTTTAACATTTTGAGTCTTGTTTTATCATTAAAGGCCAAGGTTCTCAAAAGTAACATATCCGATGGTTCTTCAAATTCCATTGATTTACTCTCTAAAGCAACGTAAAACAAGAAAGTTTTTTCGCTATACCAAAAGACTACATTTCTACTAGAAAACACCGAAGGCATTACAATAATATTCTCAATATCATCCATATGAACGCTCAGCTCTGGCTTTATATTAAATTTTATTGTATTATTTTCTTCCCTTTCAATCCTATCTGATAATCCAAGAATATAGTCAATCAACTCCTCCTTAGATGACGATTTAGATATTTCCATAGCTTTTTCACTTATCTGCTTTGAATATTTCGACATCTCTAAAAAACAGTAGTTATACCATATATTAGATAAGAGTTTTACCATATGGGTTTCAGCCCTTAGGCCAAATAAATTTTCGGGGTCCTTTAACGCCTTTACAAACATCTCTTCCGGTGAAGTTATCCCATCCATCGTCATGTTTATTATATTTTTTATCACATTAAGCCAATCCTCAGTTAACGGTGCAATTAAATCAATACTTTCCTTTTCTTCCTTTGAAAGCTTTGAATCCACTGCCTCCAAGGAAGTACAAAATGGCTTAAATCTCTCCCTGCTAAAAATCTGTCTTATTAACAGAGCTGTATCGAGTATCGGATAATATCCAATTTTTATTTGCATTTTATCACCCTTCATCATTTTTATATTTTCGTGTTTGTGCATATATGCAAATTATAATTTATAACTTACCCAATGTCAATATTTTCCTCATAGTTTTTTTCGCAATCAAGCCTGTTTTTTTGTATTAGATATTATTAATTTAATTATAAAAAAATAAAACCATGAATAGATTATTATCCCTATTATAGGTATTAATAACTCTTCTGGTTTTATTTCGAGTTTTATCTTTCTATTTCACTTAATATTTCTCTTTCTACCCTATTAATATCTGGTACATAACTTTTCAAAATCTTAAGCTGGCCTTTAAAGGTATAATCGCCTAGACATGCGGGTATAAAAATACTTTCTCCTCTTTTTATAGTTTCTTTTCCATCTCTATAAATAATTTCACCTTGTCCGTCAACACACGTAAATATATAAAACCTCTCGCTATCACTGTTTTCATGAAACTCTTCTTCAACATCGTAGAGTTCCAATGAAAAATCTTTTCCTAAGCAAAGGTAGGTTTTCGTATAACCCTTGGATATTATTTTGACACCCCTACTTTTTTCGCCCTTTAGATTTAAATCTACTACCTCTAATGCTTTATTTATATGAATATCCCGTCCTCTATTATAGTCATATACTCTATATGTTGTGTCGCTATTTTGCTGAATTTCGGCTATAAGTACCCCCTCACCAATTGCATGGATAAGTCCACTTTTAATAAATATGACGTCACCTTTTTTAACTGGAATTTTATTAAGATACTCTTCTAAACCACCGTTTTCTATGGCTTCTTGAAACTCTTCTTTATTAGATACATTTTTAGTACCCACTATCAAATTAGCACCGTCATTAGCTTCCATCACATACCAGACTTCTGTCTTACCCATTTCGCCTTCTACTTTTTTTCCATATTCGTCATTTGGATGGACCTGTACAGATAACTTATCCTTGGCATTTATTAATTTAATGAGAAGTGGAAAACTATCCTTTTGAATATGAGTACCTATTAGCTCTTCTCCCTTAAGTCGTATAAGCTGATCTAGTCCCATTCCTCTAAATTTTCCATTAGAAATAATGCTTGTGCCCTTTGAATGGCAAGCAACCTCCCAACTTTCTCCAATCCTCCCTTTAGGCAAATTCTCTTTAATTAACCCTAAGTCCCTTCCGCCCCATATTTTTTCATAATATATTTCCTTAAACTTAAGTGGGTACATAGTGTCCTCCTTTTATTTATTCCTCCTTACATTAGTTAGCAGCGTTCTCATAATTCTTTCCGACGCATTTTCTATCAGTATATTGCTATTTTTTATAGATTCTTCCAAGCTCATAGGTCTATCTATGATTGAAAATACACTATCAAAATGTTTTTCATAGAGTTCTTCTACTTTTTCTCCTATTGAGCCACAAATAGCAATGACTGGTATATCATATTTTTTTGCTAGACTTGCTACTCCATATGGAGTTTTCCCATAGGCTGTTTGATAATCTATCATTCCTTCCCCCGTTATAACTAAGTCTGCATCCTTAATTTTCTCTTCTAGATTTGTTTTTTCTATTATAATATCTATGCCTCTAAGAAGCCTCCCCCTAAAAAAGGCTAATATAGCTGCGCCCATTCCTCCTGCTGCCCCAGAGCCCTTTTCATCTATTACATCAGCTTTAATATCTCTCTTTATTACATTTGCATAGTTATCTAAATAACCATCAAGTTTTTTAACCATCTCTCTATCTGCACCCTTTTGTGGAGCAAATATATGTGATGCTCCATTTTCACCACATAAAGGATTATCTACGTCACAGGCAGCAATTATAGTACATTCACTTAGTCTTTTATCAAGTTTACTAGTATCGATTCTATGCAATCTTTCTAATGCCTGCGCACCTAAACCAATCCCATTCCCATTACAATCTAGAAAGAGCCCCCCCAATGCAGCAATCATTCCTACTCCACCATCGTTCGTTGCACTTCCTCCAAGGCCAATAATAAATTTTCTACAGCCTATATTTAAAGCGTCAAGTATAAGCTGTCCCGTTCCATAGGTTGTAGCTTTCATAGGGTCTCTTTCTTCAGCCTTAATCAGAGGTAATCCTGAAGCACTGGACATTTCAATCACCGCCGTTTCTCCATCTCCAAGGATTCCGTAAAAAGCATCTACTTCCCTTAGAAGAGGTCCCTTTACCTTTACTTTTTTTATCTTTCCACTAGTATAGTCCACCAAAGCTTCTACTGTTCCCTCTCCTCCATCGGCCATCAGTACTCTTTCAATTACCAGATCACTACAACATCTTTTTATTCCTCGTTCAATACCGCCCGAGGCTTCTCGGGCTGTCAGACTACCTTTAAAGGAATCCGGTGCAATTACTACTTTCATACAATCCCTGCCTTTTTTAAAGAATAATGTCTATTAAAAAATAAATATGCTAGTAAAAGCATATTATTTTTAGAACTACCTATATATGAATCAAAACAGTCTGTACTTCATTCTTTTTCAGCTTGATCTCTAACCTCTCATCGTCTTTAGCCTTAATACTTTCTATTACATCTTCATTTAGGTTTGTTTTCTGTACATTTAGTAATTTCTGATTAAATCTTAATAGAGACATCTTTTCATCCTCAGTAGAGTTGTATAGACGTATTACTATCCCATCGCATTTTTCACTCTTTTTAAGGGTGCTTAAAACAGTATCCCTATCTTTTTGCTCAAACAAGCTATAGCTATATGGTAATTTGAAATCTACTTCATTCAGCTTCATTGCATTGTATGACATTTTATTATAGGTATATATAGGAGTTAGAAACTCCTTTGCTATACCAGAAACATTTGCCTTTAATGTTGATTTTTCATGGGTTACAAATGCAAAATGCATTTCTATATTTCCAATCATCTGGGAATCTGGAGTCTCCAGTTTAATACCAGAAGGTCTTCCTGGTCTGCGAATTAGTTTTTCTTTTCCTAGGTATCCAACGCTTCTGAATAGTGTAACTGCTATTGTATCGTAACCTTCGCCTACTATTTCATATTCCCTTGTGCTGTTTGTTAAGAGAGCTACACCGTAGTCATCATCTGATAGTCCCACATAACTTAACATTGGATATATGGAATCCGGCCTTTCATCCCAGTCTTCCTTCTCCCAGATTTCCATGGCAGAATCTACAACAGTCCTTTCTATACTCCCAAATTGATTATCTGATATAGAAAAGCTAGACTTTAAGTTCGTCGGTATATATGCCCTTACCCTATGATCCTTTGATCTATTATCAATGTTTACTTTCACATCTATCAAAGGCTTATTCATAGGTATTTTCAATTTTACTTTTATGTCCATATCACTATCACATATGCTTTGCTTACGGCTTTCTATATCCTTCGGTACCTCTAAGGTATAGCTTATATCTATATCTGCAAAGTTTTTGCTCTTTTTCATTGAATAGTGAGCTTTTACACTATCATTTAGTATGACAAGGTCATTAGCTGGTGGAGAATAATCATATTCATCACCTTCATCTCCACCGTCTTCAATTAGAAATGCTTGGTCAAAGACCAGATCTAGCCTTTTATCATATATTTTTATAGATCCATTATCGTTTACAGATATTTTATAAAAGTCGGTTTCTACCTCGTTCACTTTTTGAATTTCGCTCTCTACCATTGTATTTACTTCTTTTATAAAATATGTCTTATATCCCATTGCAGGAAAACTACCCTTTAATACTATTGTGTACTTAACAAAGGGATCATAGTTGCCATAATGTACTATCTGCCTATCTATTAATCCTGGATCAATAATTTCTTTATTGATAACTTCCAAATCAAGCGTATTATCTTTTTCGTCTACCAGTATGAAACTCTTCATCCTAGTTATTATTTCAGCCTGTATAGCCTCTTCTCTTTCATAGGGAAGAAGATTGTACACCACTAATTTATCTCCGCTTATACTGCATGGAATTGTATCTGCTACTTTTCTCATATAGAAATTAATTAATTGATCTACTTTTTCTTCTGCTATAAAAAATCTTGCCATTATTTCCTTGTGTACCTTATCTGAACAGCAACATCCAATACTATCATGGGCATGATTTTTCATAATTTCCTTCCATATCAATTCCATTAGTCCACTGTGGTATTCAAACCCTAGTGAGTAGGCTATTATAGCCAAGGGCTCTAATATATTTGCTATTTTATTTTCTATCCTTGTGTTTGCGGCCTTTATGTCCATTCTTGTGGAATAAATACTTCTATGGACTCTCATGTATTTACCGTCTAAGAATTCTCCCCTTATGGTTGCTAAATCATTCTTCTTTTCTAGCTCGTCAAATACATTTTCATAACGACTTAAGAAAAAATCTCTATTAGGATAGATCTCTTTAAGCTTATCTATTACCTTAAATATATTTCTCTGAATGGGCATTTGATCATGCCCATTCGGAATAATAATGTTTTCAGTGGTGGCTCCATTATCTAAAACATCAAAGTATTTATCCATACGTTCCTTAAGATTTACTTTCTCCAGTGGTAGATATTTTCCTATGGCATAGCCCAATGGAAGTAACTGAGCTAATACCCTCGAACCATTATCACTTTCCCAATAAAATTCTGTCTTATCTGTACCGTGGCGCTCGGAGGTTCCTCTCCAGAATATTGAATGCTTAATGCCAAACCCCTCTAATATTTGAGGAAGCTGAGAGGATTGACCAAATGAATCCGGAAGGTATCCTATTTTCATATGTTCTCCAAATTCTTCACAATCCTTTATGCCATATAAAAGATTTCTAATAATAGATTCTCCTCCAACAACCATTTCATCAGTTTGTGTATACCAAGGTCCAATAATTAGTTTTCCTTCTTCTACTAGATTCTTTATTCTATCTTTGTTTTCCGGTTTTACATCTAAATAATCTTTTAAAATCGCTGTTTGCCCATCAAGCACATAGTAGGGATAGTCTTCATTATTTTCTAACATATCTAATATTTCTTCCATGTTATTCACAAGAAGAATTCTAGATTCTTCCGTTGTAAAATACCACTCTCTATCCCAATGCATATGGGGGACTATGTGAACTTTTTCCTTCATGATATACACTTCCTTCTATTTGATTGCCATTCTCTTCAGCTTGTGTATACGTGTCACAACTAGTAGGCAAGCAGAGATAGCTGCACCGATTAATGCTGCTCCCAACCATATAGCCCCTGCCTTCACTGCTGGAGCTCCTTGTAAAACAAACAGTGAGAATATTCCTGCGCCTGGAACATTTAATCCTATATTTAAACTCATTACAATTGCGCCTGTAATTGCAGAACCTATGCAAAGTGATGGGATAACACGAAGTGGATCTTCTATCATAAATGGTATAGCACCCTCTGTTATTCCAGCTAATCCTAACAACCATGTAGATTTACCCACTTCTCTTTCACGCTCTTCAAAGTAATTCTTAAATAAAAGGGTCGCAGCTGTTACTGAGAATGCTGAAACCATCTTTATTGAAGCAAAGGTCGCGTAAGGTACATAGTTCCCATTTGCCATAGCTCCAATACAAAATGCATATGCTGCCTTATTAACGGGTCCTCCTAAATCAAATGAAACCATAATGCCCATAACCGCACCTAGTAATATAGCATTACTACCTGATAAATTATTTAACCAATCTATTAGTCCTTGATTTAACGCTGCCACCGGCTTACCAAATACTAAGAGCATCAAAGCTCCAACTGTTAGTGAACCTATAACCGGATAAACCCAAAAGCTTATAAAACCTGCAAAAGTACCCTTTGCCGGAAATGACTTCTTTAAATACCTAACGATATACCCTGCTAATAATCCACCAAGCATACCACCAAGGAATCCACCTTTAATTAGGTTAGCTGCCACACCCGCTGCAAAACCTGGTCCTAATGCTGGTTTGTCTGCGATTGCACATGCCATGTAAGCTGATAATACTGGTACCATTAATGTTCCAAGCATTCCTCCTCCTAGTTTACGGAACATCCATAGCCATGAATTTTCTGTAGCATATAATTCCTGCAATCCAAAGGCTTGAGCAACTAACACTGCAAAGGATAGTATCATACCACCTGCAACGATTACGGGGATAATGTGGGAGATACCCGTTAAGATTGAATTCTTTAATTCATTTTTTAAAGAACCCCTTCCATTTTCAGGCGTAACTATTTCTGGATTATAATCTTTCTTTCCTTTATTTTCAGCATTCTTAAGGGCCTTCTCTATAACTCCTTTAGCATCCTTAAGGGGGGTTGCAACAGAGGTTTTATATATTGGTAAATGATTATATCTTTCTTGATTTTTAACAGCTACATCTACTGCAAATATAGCAGCTTCTGCATCCCTTAACTGCTGGTGAGTATGGGCATCTTCTATTCCATTAGCTCCCTGCTTTTCTGCGTAGATATTTACCCCAAGCTCTTTACCCGCTCGTTGAAGGGCTTCTGCCGCCATATAGGTATGTGCTATACCTGCTGGACAAGCTGTGACAACAACTATTGACTTTCCAAATTCCTTGCCGTTGAATTCATTCTTTTTATGATTAGCGTCCAAGTTTTCATATAATTCTTCTACAGTTCTAGAATTCCGAAGGTCTTCTCTATACTTAGGATCTACTATTCTTTGTGTAAGCTCCGACAATAACTTCAAATGTGTTGAACCTGCTTCACCCTCTGGTATTGCCAACAAGAATACAAACTCCACCCTATTATTCTCATCGATACTTTCCCAATCTAATATTGGCTTTTTTAACCTCGCCACTGCAAAGGATGCTTCCTTTACTGCCTTAGTCTTTCCATGGGGAATTGCAAGTCCTGATTCTAACCCCGTTGGCGACAGTTTTTCTCTATCCATTACGGCCTTATAAAACCCTTCTTCTGAATGTAATTTTCCTTCTTTAGCTAACTTTTTTATTAAAGTTTTAATTACTTCTTCTTTTGTTTTTGCGTTTAAGTCTATGGAGATCAAATTTTTACTAGTTAATCCCTTAAGATTCACATTTCTCACTCCTTTAAATAATTATTATAAGGATATCCTTTTCCTAATATTATAAATTAAAAAAATGAGAAGATTTAAATCTCCTCATTTTTTCACAAATCTTATTAAAATTCTGTCTTATTTGTGTATTTATACACATCAGTCTAATGATATCTTTCCCAATAATACTCGCTTAACTTTCTTAATACAATCATTATGGATGTTCTATCGGTTATATCATAGTTATTTAAAATCTGTTTTGGTGCCCAACAGTAAAGATTTATTGAAGCTAATTTAGAAAGTGCACTCTTCTTCAAATGAGTAATACTAACTATAAGTGCCCCCTTCTCCTTAGCTATGGTAGCTGCATCTAGTACTTGCTTTGTTTCACCTGAAATACTTACTACAAATACTAAATCCTTTGCTTTTATATTTTCGGCACTATACATCATATCATGGCGATGATAAAAGAATTCTGCCTTTTTACCAACGCATTTTAGATTATTGACCATCATCTCGCAAAAAGATATAGAGTTTCCAGCTCCATAGAAAAGTATATTATTGGATTCGTAAAACTTTCTCGCAATTTTGTCTATCGTATTCATATCCATAATTTCATGGGTTTTTTTTATGTTTTCAGAAATGTGCATAAGGTTTGTAGGTTGATTATCTAGTTCCAGTCTAAGGGATACTTTTAATTCTGAAAAACCCTTATATCCTAGCTTCTTTGAAAGCCTTATTATCGTATTGGGTACTGTAAAAAATCTTTGTGCTAACTTTTGAATTGATAAATTTGTTACCTCTTTTTTATTTGCCTTTATATATTCAATTATTTGATCATCTGTATCACTAAGCTTATATTCATATATCTGAATTCTTTCTTCAAATTTCACAGCCCACACCTCTTACTGTAATTTGATTTTCCGTCACTTTAGAATCTTCTTTCATCATTATATCACATCACCCTAATACCATTTTATTATTCTCCTATAATATAATATGTCTTCAATTTCTAATTACCCTCCAAATGATAGGGGTTAGTGTTATTGAATTGTCGGCATTTTTTGCACAGTATATCACAGCCTTGGTCTCAAGATTCATAGTATGTAATAAGCCTAACTCTCAAAGGAGGTATTCAATGTATATAACAGGTGGAGTTGTTCGTAAATATAACCCTCTATATTTAGAAGCTAGTATGGATTTTAATCTAGCTCTAAAAAAATTCCCTTGTATTATAGTTTTTTGTTTTTCCGAAGATGACGTTATGAATGCATTAAAATATGCGATCTCAGAAGATGTTCCCTTTAGAATTAGAGGTGGAAGGCATGATTACGAGGCAAATTCAAATGTAAACAAAGGAATGGTAATAGATATTAGTAATATAAATTACACTTCTATCGACGAGATAGATAATAAGGTTAAGCTTGGTGCTGGAATAACAAGCGGAAAAATGTATTGTGACTTAGTCAACAAGGGGTATACTATACCCTCTGGAACATGCACAGATGTAGGTTTTTGTGGGCTAACTACCTGTGGAGGAGTTGGATTTGCAGCAAGATTACTAGGTCTTTCTTGTGACAATTTATTAGAAATAGAGTTAATAAACTATGAGGGCGAGAAAATAGTTGCTAATGAATGTTGCAATGATAATTTATTTTGGGCTGTAAGAGGTGGGCTTGCTTCAAGCTTCGGAGTAGTAATTTCACTTACTTATAAGATTACTCCTGTATGTAATGTTTCAACCTATGTCATAACTTGGAATGGTAAATACTTTATTGATGTATTAGATACTTGGCAAAACCTAACCCCTTATGCTGATGTTAGGTTAACAACTGATGTTATTTATGAAAAAGAACCCTCTGGTGATATCTTATTATCATCAAATGGTCAGTTTTTTGGAGGTAAAGAAGAGTTAGAGCGTATAATAGAGCCACTTATCAATGTTGCACCAACAGAATCTATAGAAATAGAAACTGTTTCATATAAACAAGCTTTAGAAAAATGGTCTGGTGGCTGTCCTAGCCTTCAAAAGTTTAAAGGAACAGGCTCTTTTATATATGAACCACTTAGTAAATCCATATTAGGCTGTTTGGAAGACAAGATGGTAAGTGCCCCTAAAAACTCTAGACAATTCTATGAGTTTATAGGACTGAATGGAAATGTAAGTAAGATCAAACCAAATGAGACTGCTTTTGTTCATAGGAATTCATTGTATCTAATAGAAATAGAATCTGTATGGGATTTAGAAATCTATAGAGATGCTAATGTTGCTTGGACAAATAGAGTTAAAGATTTATTAGACACTGTTGGAATAGGAACCTATCGAGGTTTTACTGATTTTGATATTACAGATTGGCAATGGCAATATTATGGAGATAATTATCCAAGACTTAGAGAGGTTAAAAGTGAATATGATCCTCTAAATATATTTAAATTTCCACAATCAATAGAACCTTCATAAACAAGCCCCCACTGAGATAAAATTTTTCAGAGGTGGGGCTTCTTATTTTAAAACAGATCTTTTTAAAAATAGAACGATACTATTAGGCAGGAAATAGGTCCTGTAGCTTACCCCCAAAAATAAAATCCTATAACTTGGCTTTGTAGCCTGAGGTATAGGACAATTTGAGTTAAAGTCTATATACTATTTATTAAAATCTAATAAAGATATGGTTTTCTCTACCCCTAATACCTTTATAAGTAAGGGCAACCTTGGACCACTGGTACTATTCAGCATAAGTCTATAGACCATAGCAAATAGAACCCTTTGATTATTTTTCTTTACTTTCTTATCATCATCATGGCAAACATCATATATCGCTTTCATTAGTTCATCACTACTTAGGTATTGGCTATTTCCAATAACTATACAAATATCTGCTAACCACCTTTTTTGAACATCATCTAGTGTTTCATAATACGCTGTATCTTTACTGGTGCTTAGGCTAATCATTTTTTCAGTATACCAATTCTTAATCCAATATTCTACTCGATCGCTGATTTTTTTAACATCATTTAGTTCATATTCCTCACCAATCTTATTCAATACATCCTTCAATATTTGAGTATCAAAATTCACCAGTGGCAAAATCCCTGCGACTTGATTAAATTTAGGTACAGTGCCATTTTCATCATCCATTTCTGATAGCTCCATTGATTGGGATAGACCTTCATCTTCTAGTGATCCCATTAGGTGCTTAGCCTTAAATCGTTCATATTCAGAATAGTTTCTAATTACATCTTCATCTAATCCAATATTAAAGGCGGCTCCGGGCTTATACTTTGAAAAAATGAAAAGGATAATTTCAGGTAAATATATTTTAAGTAGCTCATTGGGAGTTATAATATTTCCCGATGAACTCGACATTTTTACGTTGCTACCTTTAATCCCGATAAACTCGTAAGCTACATAGTCAGGTTCCCTATAATTGAAAACTCTTCTGGCTATTTCCTTCGAAACGTTATAACTTCCCGTTGCTGATGAATGGTCCCTGCCGCCGGGCTCAAAAATCACATTCTCAACCATCCATCTCATAGGCCAGTCAATCTTCCAATTTAATTTGATATTCTTTGCATTCATTACAGACAGAACCCTATCATTGCCACATTTGCAAGTATATCGGATTCTTTCATTTTCCTCATCAAAACGTATGCTATCTATATTATCCCTGCCACAATCATCACAGTATAATGTAATAGGAAAAAAGGCATTTCTGTCATCGTCGGAGGACTCCTGAGTTTTAAACTCCATTAACATATCATATATTTCTTTTCTTTGCCTTAGGGCATGGAGTATATACCTATTATATCTCCCACTTTTGTACTCTTTACTCTGATAGATAAACTCTGCTTCAATGCCAAATATCCCAAGGGATTTCTCAAACTCTTTCTCAAAATGCTCTGCATAGGAGCCATGACATCCGTAGGGATCTGGAATCTCAGAATAGGGTTTACCTATATGTTTTTCAAATGACTGGTCTATATTTTTAGGTACCTTTCTAAATCTATCATAGTCATCCCAGGAAAAAATAAACCGTGTTTTCTTTCCTAATTTTCTTAATGCCTTAACTACAAAATATGTCGTTATCACTTCTCTAAAATTGCCTATATGAATAGATCCAGAAGGACTAATTCCCGATGCACATACAAAGGTTTCCTTGTCTGGATACTTATTAATAAGTTCCTCTGCTATTTTATATGCCCAATGCATAATATCACTCCTTAAAATTTCTTTCTACTACTTTATTTAACTATGTTTTAATCCTGTAACTGCTTGCAATTTAATTTTATGAACAATAAAAAAACTCCCACCCCCAAGATTATCCATCTTGAGGACGAGAGTTATTAACTTCGTGATACCACCTCAGTTTATTGATATGTCACCATATCAACCTCTTCAGGTACGGCAAAACGCTTATACCCTATCTCCTTAACGGGAGAACCCGTCGTATCATCCCTAAGTATCTTAGTTCAATACGAAGCTCCGAGGCTTTGTTCATTAAGATAATCATTCCTCCTTCTCAGCTACTGGAGTTCTCTGTAGAATCATTCTTCTTAACTACTCTTCTCTTCATCGCTGTTACTTATAATAATTTATTAAATCTAATTGTATTAAAATTATTCTATGCTGTCAATAATTTTTTTATTTTATATAGAACACGCTTATAAATCTACAGTTTGATTTTTTTGGATAACCAACGTTTTAAGGATATTCAAGGAATCAAAATGTAAAAGCTTTATTGCGATTTCTATATTATATTTTTTCTATACTTCAAATAAACTACCAAACTCTCTTAAGTATTTTGGGTTCCCTTTAATCCTTATTTTTCTAGTTAAAATTCCTTTTAATAGAATCTTTTCATTTTCTAAAAACTTTAGCCATAGTTGACTATCAGCCCTTACTAAAACGTCTTTGTCCTGTGTAATTCCATCTACTATAGACAGTTTTTCTCCGTCTACTTTTACTGTAAAAGCTTCTTCTTCACTTCCTGTAAAAATAAATTGATAGGTTCTTTTTATACCTTTAGCTCTTTCTTTATTAAAAACCATATTGAGTCCGCTTTTAAAAAAACTTTATAGTATCGATTGACATGAGCTTACCAACGTATTTTTTGCTTTTAGCAGAGTTTTTATCCACAAATTTAGAACTGCTACTACCTTTTTGCACGAATATAGTTTCTTCCTTATCTATAAACGGCTTTACATAGGTATTGTAATAGGCTTTTCTATCAGCTTTAAAACGATCTACCTCTCTCTCAGCCGCTGGACATACTGCAACACAACGGTTGCATCTAAATCCATAACCTTCTTGTATACTAGCCCACAGGGTATTTTTCTCATTATCGCTGATTTTATTTAGTCCACCATTTCCTTTTTCTAATCCAGTCAAAATATGCTTAAAACTATTTCCCCTATCACGGTAATTGTGATTATAACAGGCAAAAAAGTCAAAATCATCTTTTTTTATACCTCCAGTTGGGCAAACTGTCTTGCATAAATTACAATTAATGCAAGGGTCATATGTTGACTCCCTATCGTATTCATCTAGTTTTATATCTATCAATATAGATCCTAAAACAATACTGGCTCCATACTTTTTATGAAGGACAATTCTATTCAATCCTTTGATTCCAATTCCTGCCTTCACAGCAATATCCTTGTGGGATATTAACCAGGGTGTATTCATTGTTAGATCTAATGGGAAGGTCTCGGTTACTGAAACGGTTCCTATATCTCTTCCCATTAGTTTTCTTTCTATGTCTGTACAAATGCTATCTCGTCTTTTATAAGCACTTCTAAATTCCATATTTCCTACCGGTTGAAATTGACTTCTTACAGCGTTTTGATTATAGTCTACTGCTATTGATACTATTGATTCAGCAGTTGGAAATATTCTTTTCACATTGTCTTGTTGATCCTCCGGCAAATCTGAAATGCTAATAATTCCTACATCTGCTACACCACAAGCTTTTGCTATCTCCTTTATTTCTAGATTTGCTAATTGATTCATATTCATTTTAATTCTCCCCCCTTTAGTTAATGGTGACCGGTCGTCATATTCTATTTTAAAAATGAAAGACTACATTTATAATGAGTCTTTTAAATGCTTCATAAAATTATCAAAATGCTTTATATCATTTGAAGTGATATACCTCATTAAAGCCCCTTGCCAGGTATACATTATAATGTTTGAGGTATACTCAGTTTTATCAACATCTCTATCAGTATTTTCTAATAAACATTGCTGTACTTTTTCTCTCATCCTTTCATGTAAAGTATCCATTACAGGCACTATAGACTCTTCTGTTCCGCTAAGCTCTAGAGATAATTTGCCTATAAAACAACCGTACTCTAACTTATTATCAGCAATATCCTTTATTTTACTTTCAAATACTTTTACGACCCTTTCTTCTGGAGCTAGATGATCCTCTCTTAAGATCACGTAGTAATTCATCTCCATATACTCGTAAAATAACTCTAAAGCCTTTATTGTATAATCGACTTTGTTTTCATAATAGTTATAGAAAGAGCCCTTTGGTATACCCAGTACATCTGTTATATCCTTAATACTGGTACCATGGAAACCTTTCTTATGCATAACCTTCATTGATTTAATTAAATATTCCTTAGCCTTTATATCTCTCTTATTCATAGCCCAATTATATGACCGATCGTCATATATGTCAAGTACATAAATACCTCTAAAATTCTATTCCTAGATTTTTTGAGATATCCTCAGCAATTATTGCTGTTCCTTGAACCTTCGAACCAGACTTAAGCTTTGGCTGTGTCGATGGATTTAATGGGTATTGCTTACCATCAAATTTTAATACTGAGAAAAACTCTTCTGATCCTCCACCTGATACATTCATGATGATATCATTCCAACCATTTGTTTTGCTTTCAGAAATAATTATTGGATTGTTAACCAAGGTAAACCTTGAAACTAATTTATATTCATCCTCATCCTTTTCAAAAATCAGTGCACTGCAGCCCCCTGTTCCACATACTGAAGGCCCTACTAATAATACAAAGGTTTCTAGTTTTTTATCACTATTAAGATCTATTTGATTATAATAATACCTGATCTTATCATCTCCCCTTTTCAAGTCATAAACCTTTGCAAATGCTTCCTCAAGTTTTGTATCCTTATCAGTTTCTAATGGAATATACTTAATATCTGAAAAATCTATGCCGTCAACATTTTCAAATTTTAGTAATTGATTTTCTGCATCGATATTAGTTTGATTTGTATCTGCCTCAGGGTGATTTTGTACTGCGTTATTACAACCTATTAGAGCCACAATAACTATAACTACTGATAAATGTTTTAAAATTTTCATACCTATCATCTCCTTCACAACTTAAAATATTTTATACGTAATATGACAACCTCTTTATTTTCCTTCAAAAACCTTATAAATGGCAATTTCTTATCGATATTTTCAGACATTTTTTTCATCCTTAAAACTCTTATTTTACTTATTATGTCCAGATTATTATATACACTTTATTTATGATGAATATGTAAATTATGGTATAAAAAAATAAATAAGAACTTATGGGGTATTGAGTCCCTTCGTTTTGGTCAAGTTTCTATTCGAGAAATGACCTCAAAAAGAGCTGTCTAAAGCTAGTAATTACTTTCTAGTTCAAGACAACCCTATTTGGGTTATAAACATATATTTTTCAGCTAATAGTTAGCATGTGAAATTTCCTAATATTTGTAGTCTGGTAGCTTTGATTCTAGCTCTCTAAAATCTCTACATAAACTTAATACAATTGTCACAACTGTAATAATCGCACCAGCACAAGATAGTGCTATTCCCATACCTGCACCGGCTATCTGTCCAAAACTATCAGTCAACCATGGCCACGTACCACTTTGCATTTTAGGTTCTAGTATATTATCTACAAGGGGACCTACAAGTAGGAATGACAATGGAGCCGATCCATAGGCAATCTGATAAGAAATTGAGAATACACGACCTTGTAAATCGGCTGGAACCTTTATTTGTAAAATGGACTTAAATAATGCGCTAACAATAGGTAAGGGCATCATTAAAAAGAATAAAGCGATTCCCAATGTTATTGGTGTCCTCATTAGTCCAAAAACAATCAACATAAGTCCATTTACCATCATAGCTCCTAAAATGATATGCATTCGCAGGCCAATTCTACCCAATATAGCTATAATCATAGCCCCGCAAAATGTTCCTATACTCATAACAGATAACATCATTGACACAGCAACTTCACTTTCAGTAAGCTGCATCACGTATGGAATGACCAATTCCAGTGGTCCATTTAATATAAAATTGGTAACGCTGAAATAAAGAATCAACCCTAACAACAGTTTACGGTCTTTTAAAAACTGATACCCTACCTTAAGGTCTGACTTCCATGAATCGCTCGAGGATTGTATAGCAGTACCTTCCTTTGGATTTGGTATATATAACTTTGTTAAAATAATTATAGCTATTAAAAAGGTGATTAAATCCACTGCAATAACGCCATTAATACCTAATGAAGGGTAAACTAATCCCGTTAACATCGGTGCAATAACCCCAGCAGCTGGAAACATCATTTCCTTTATTGCATTAACTCGTTCACGATTTGCCTCTGTTATTAGTAATGTCATAGTTGCATCTGCCGCTGCACCTTGCAGCATAGAAAATATGCCCTGCAATAATACTGTAATATATAGCATCCATGGCCTAAAAATATTAAGCGCGATACTTCCCAGCAATAACAATGTCCCTATTGCTTGACCTGTATCTCCTATGATTAGCGATGTTTTTCTCTGCCATCGATCAATAAATACACCGCCTATATGACCTATAAGCAATGTAGGTATCTCGTTAAAAAATGGTACTAGTAACAAATAAGTTGTCTTTCCAGTTGTTTGAAAAAGCCATATACCAATGGCTATACCCGTCATACGACTACCTATTAGAGATAATCCCTGGGTAAATAATAAGGTATATGCTGTCCTTCTATTCTGCATCATCATAAATCCTCCTGATCATTTTAAGAGTTCAGGCAACAAAAAAGCCATAAACAATATGAATTGTCTACAGCTTTATATGAATATAGGATATATTGCCGCACTCCTCATCTATTTTAGTCTTTTCAAAAGGTACACTAAAGAAAGCTATCTATCAATTAATGATAGCAGACTCTACCTTTATCATGTTTAGTTCCTTCACTAAAGACTAAAAATGATGATGCTCAACATAGTTAACGGATTCCCCTTCATTGCTTTATTTATTTTTATCATAAAGTATATCTACTTCTTTGTCAATTATACCGCTAAGGAAGATAAAAGGAATTAAGTCTGAAATAACCATCCTTTTCTTTAACTAAATTAGTAATAATTCACTTTTCTTATTAAGCTATTACTTTTTCTTCCTTTTTTTTTCTTCTTTTTCTTTTACAGGACCAAAGGGTTTCTTTCTTATACATACAATGCCCACAATAATTGTAGCAATTTCAGCAAATATTACTGCCATCCAAATCCCTTGATCACCAAATATCAATGGTAATATTAGTAGGCCTATGATAAGTGCCACAAGACTTCGTGACACCGTAAGCAGTCCAGATAATACCGGTGAATTTACAGCAGTATAGTAGGTGGCTAAGGTTATATTTGCCCCACTCAATATGAAGGCAAGTGCGTAGAAATTTAATATATATACAGCTAGTTCAATGGTTCCCTGCTCTTTAATGAAAATACCAGCTATACTTTCACCAAATAGCAGTGAAACTAAACATAGAATAACACCGGAAGCTAAGTTCGAATATATAGACATATTTCTTAGCTTCTTAACCCTATGAAGTTTATCAGCACCTATATTAAAACTCACAGCCGATTGAATTGCCTCTGAAAATCCATAAAATACTGATGTTGAGATTGTTGTTATCTGTAGTGCTACCGTATATGCTCCCACACCTTGCATTCCAATTTTTTTTATTATTATCATATTATATATGAACCCAGCAATAGATGCTGCTGCCATACTCAGTAACTCAGATGATCCATTAAATAACATTGCCCATATTTCTTTTCTTCTGAAAATAGGTCTCTCAAACTTCCATGATGATTTAAATTTTATGGCGTACAGCATTAACACCCAAGGAATCAATTGCGAAACCCCTGTTGCAAGGGCGGCTCCTTTCATGTTCCATCCTAAGACGCCAACAAGCAAATAATCCAATAATATATTTATTACCGTGCCGCTTAGCATAATTCCAACCACCATAACAGGTTTCCCATCCAATTTCAAAAAAAATGAGAAGGCAAATATCAATAGAAATGGCAGAAAGAATAGAGATAATGTTTTTGTATAGTCAATCATATATTCTGCTACTTTCCCTTCTGCACCCAATAAGTTAGAAAATTTACCGCCCAGCACCGTCAAGAGAATAGTTCCGACAACTGCAGCAATGCTGAGCAACACTATTGTAACATTGAAATAGTTATTAGATTTCTCTAATTCCCCTTTTCCCCTATGAATACCTGCCAGTGTAGTTCCTCCAACGGCAACCATTACGCCTACTCCGCCAAGAAACATTATAACAGGCATTATCAGAGTAATCGCAGATAGTCCGTCTGGTCCAACATATCGTCCAATAAATATTGAATCCACAAACCCCGCTGTACTCTGTACTAGCATTGCCAGTATAGACGGAAGAGCATAGCTCCAGAAAATCTTCGTAATTTTGTCATTACCTAAGTCAATAGGTCTATTTTTTGATTGATTCATTTATCTAACTCTCCTCAAAATTAGCTATATAGAGTTCCTAGTGAAACTTAATTTATACATATCAAAATATCCGATGATTCTGGGGATTTTTGATGTGTATAAGTTAAAGTTTTCACTGTAATCTCTATATTTCTATAACTTGTAATAGTCTTTACAATTCTATATAATAAACCTTAAAGTAGGTTTAATGTCAAGAGGGAGGATTTGAATATTGCGTAAATATTTAACTATTGGTGAACTTGCAGATTTAAAGAAGGTTACAACATCGAGTATTAGATACTATGAGAAAGAAGGATTGTTGTCACCATGCAAGATTGATGATAATGGATATAGGCTTTATGATTTTGATGAACTAGATAGATTGGAAACAATTCTACTTCTCAGAAAATTAGATGTTCCATTAAAACAACTGAAAACTATAATAAACAGCTACTCTGTTGACGATTATATAGAAGTATTAAACATCTCTCTAGCATCGATAGATTTAAGAATGAATGAGTTGAAAAATAAAAGGAGATATGTTGCTAAAAAATTAAACAGTGCTCAAAATTTCAAGAAAATAAGAAGAGATTACAATATAATCCATATACCTGCGAGAGCACTCTATTGCCTTCATACCGGAAAAATATTCGAATATACAATTAAAGAGACCTATGAGTTTATGAAGTCCCAAAATATCAGTTATTTAGATACCTATCAGGATAGCTATATAATTCCTTCGGGCTATAACACCTACAGTTTTTGTATACTTATAGCCCCTGGTATGGAAGATTTTGAGCGTTTCGACAAGATAATCCTCAAGGAAGGCTCCTACTTAAATCATGATATTTTTGTTAAAAGCGAAGATGAAATTGATGTTAAAATAACTAAGTTTCATGATTATATTAGTAAGAATTCCCTTACTCCCATAGGTGAATTAATGGTAGTTGAAAAAATAAAATTCTCACAGTTCCAACTAAATGGCAGATATTTCAGCCTACAAATTCCAATAAAATCTCAAAAGGTGTTATAATATCTTTAACGGGAAAGAATATAATAAAAATGGGTGATTCTAATGAGAAAACTTTTTATACCCTATAAATTATTTACAATTCTATTAAGTTTTTGGCTACTTCTTACATTGAATTTTTCATTTTTCAATATTATTATCGGTTTGATTATTTGCTCTTTAGTTATCTTTGTTTCAAAGGGAATTCTGTATGATACTGAGGATTATCTATTTAGAAAAATGAGCATAATAACTATGCTGAAGTATTTGGGTAACCTCTTACTTGAAATATACAAATCATCTTTTTCATACATAGTTAGAATCATAAAAAAAGATTGCGAGCCCTTCGTTGTTGAAGTTGAGCTGGACGTAACTGATCTATTGATTATATCTATCATATCTAATTCAATAACCCTTACACCGGGTACCTTGACTATAGATGTTCAGAATAATAAGCTCACAATACTAACCCTAAAGGATTGCGAAGATTGTATCTCCTTAGTAGATACAGAAATCAAGGAAAAATTTCAAAGCTTCTTTGTTGAGAAAGGATGATAAAGTGTTCTTATTTATCACTATGATTTTTCTAATAATTGCCATCTTTTTTAGCTTAATTAGAATGGTCATTGGCCCTTCCATCTGGGAAAGACTTTTGGCCCTGAACTTAATTTCTGCTAAAACTATATTGTTATTGTCTGTATATGGTGTATATAAAAATAATATACTTATGTTAGACATAGCTTTTTCATATGGCATTATCGGTTTTTTATCTTTAACTTTTATTTCACGACTGGTACTTAGAGGTGGTAGACAGAAATGATATATAAAATACTCCTAATACTATCATGGATATACATAGCCTTTGGAATAATAGGGATTTTTAGATTTTCTAATATGTATTCACGGCTTCTAACAAGTAGCAAGATTGATACTGTAGCTTCCATAACTATTCTCTTTGCTTTAATTCTTAAATCTGGTTTCACCCCAATTTCAATAAGATTATTTCTAATCCTTATCTTTGTTTTGATTACAAATCCCATAAGCAATCATGTAATAGCTAGATCTGCCTATTTAAACGGCATCCCAGTAAGAAAAGAGGTGGAAAAATAAGTATGGCTACAATAGGTATTTTACTACAAATATTGATGATTATAATTGCTTTGATAATTATTAGTAATAAAGATAATCTTAAAATAATAATATTCTTTGCAGTTTTTTCCCTCGTAACAGCCAGTTTGTACTTTTTCAATAATGCTCCCGATGTTGCTTTAGCCGAAGTAGCCATAGGAAGCGCTATAACTCCCCTAATATTCATTATCTCTATATCAAAGCAGAAGGATTTTATAGTTATTAATCATACTGAGGATGATTTCTTCTGCCATGGCTTAACAGAAACCGGCGATGGCTATAAATTTCTTCAAAATTTTACTGAGCACTATAACTTAAAACTAAATCTTTATAGTAGTAGTTCTGGAAGTATAGTAGGAATCTTTAGAAGTAGAAATGTAGATTTAATTATTGATAAATCTCCTAGTGCAGGTAAATATATACTAAAGGGAAAGGAAAGTAATATTCTTATGAATAAACTTGAACAATTGTCACTTAAGGAACCTTTGATAGAAATAATGAAAATAAATGAAGGTGAAACCAATGATTAAGAAAATAATCTTAATAGGAATGCTACTATCCATATTATTATCCTTTAATTTTTCTGCAGATGATTCTAAACAACATTTAAACACCTCTAGTAGGGATTATTATATCTTAAATACTCTAAAGGAAACGGGTTCAAAAAATATCGTTACAGGCATTTATCTAGATTATAGGCTTTTCGATTCATTATTTGAAGCTGGCATTCTTCTTATAGCAGTATCTGGTATAATATTCATGTCAAAGAAGGACGATGAAGTACTATAAACTCATATCCTGGAGATGATATATATGAAAAACTCCCCCATACTTATATGTGCATGTAGAATATTATATCCCTTTATGCTTTTATTCGGATTTTATGTCATTATAAATGGTCATAGCTCCCCAGGCGGTGGCTTTCAAGGTGGAGCTATTCTGGCCACCGCAATACTAATTACGTTCTTCATAGATCCTGAAAAAATCACAAACCTTAATTATCTAATCAAGCTAGAGAAGATTTCTTTTATTGGAATACTAATAGTTTCATCAATAAGCCTTTTCACAAAGGGAGTTCTTTTCTCAAATTTTGTAGTTTCTGATAATATAAATTTAAAATCAATTTTTTTAGTATTATTGAATTTACTTATTGGAGTCAAAGTTGCTTTAGGATTAGTAAGTTTATTCTCTACTTTTATTGATGAAGGAAGGTCTTAATTATGAATCCTATATTATCATTTATTGTAGTTTTGATTGGCATCTATGGTTTATGTACTAGTAAAAATTTAATAAAATCCATAATATGTCTTAATATAGTTCAAACAGCTGTAATACTCTTGTTTTTAAATTTCGCAAATTTTACTGGTACCAGTATACCTATAATTACTAAAAACATTGAAAATATAACAGACCCACTACCTCAGGCCCTTATGATAACCGCTATAGTAATTGGCGCATCTATTACTGCCCTCTCTTTAATGCTTTGTATAAAAATATTCCATTACTATGGCACCTTAAACTGGAAAGAATTAATTGAAAGGGAAGGTTAATATGGATCTTATACCAATATATCTAATTTTTATACCTATCTTAACTTCTATAATAATCTACATTTTTCATAATAAATATATCAATTACTTAGTCTTTCTATCTCAAAGCTTAGTAACTTTTTTATCTATCCTATACTATAGTTCCTTTGATGATAAAACAGCGAAAACTCTAGTCTTGGGAGGTTGGTCTAAGGAGATAGGTATAGCTCTAAAAAACGACTATTTATCACTATTGTTCATCCTTTTAACCATATTCATATGGTGGATAGTTATTATTTATTGCTGGGATAAAAGAAAACGGGATTATAAATTTTTATTTTTTCTTATATTTTTAGAAGGCGCTTTTTTAGGCATTATACAAACTAATGACCTCTTTAATTTATTTGTTTTTATTGAAATAACCACTATATTATCATCAATACTTATTCTATATAAAAAGGATGGGTATTCTGTCAGAGCTGGACTTTACTACCTTCTATTCAACAGTGTAGGTATGATTTTTTATTTAATTGGCTTAATATTTTTATACAATATTAGCGGAACCTTAAACATAGATGTTATTTCTCAAAGAATAATTCCACTAAAAAATACTGATTCAATTAGATTATCTTATATTTTTATGATGGCAGCAATAGGAGTAAAATCAGCCTTTTTTCCTGTGTACAATTGGCTTCCTAAGGCCCATAGTGCAGCACCTTCCTCTATCTCTGCACTGTTATCGGGATTGCTTGTAAAAAGTGGCCTCTATGCATTTATTAGATTAAATGCTATGTATGGAATCGAAGAATTTAAGGAATTTTTCTTTTTACTGGGCTTTTTCACTGCCTTATCGGGAATAATTTTCGCTGTTAGTCAAAAAGATATTAAGCAAATATTAGCCTTTCACACTATATCACAAATAGGAATTATTTTAATGGGATTAAGCAGCTTTTACGGAAAGGCTTTTTCTGGTGGTATTTTTCATATATTAAATCATGCACTTTTCAAGTCTCTACTTTTTATGGGGGCCGGTATTATCATAAATGCCTACAGCAAGAGAAGAATAACGGAAATAAGGGGGGTTTTTAAAGTTCTACCCTTTACATCTATACTCATGATTATTGGAATGCTCTCCATAACCGGTGCACCTTTTTTCAACGGCTTTATAAGTAAGACAATAATCAAATACGGGTTAAAGGAATCAACCTATAAAAGCTATATGTTTTATGTTCTAAACCTTGGAACCACTGTTTCATTTGCTAAGATTGCTCAAATATTCTTTGGAAAATCCAACTTAAAGAAATATGTTTCCTTTGGTGAAAATATTGCTATGCTTTTATTAGGATTAGGATGTATTTCACTGGGAATCTTTTTCATTCCAATAGGTAGGACATTATTCTACATAGACCTTACATTTATTAAGCTGTTTAGTATTTCCATATGGGTAAATTATTTTATTACTTTAATTATTGCATATTTTATATATTTATTTTTTATTTCTAAAGAGTTATCCATAATAAAAAAAATCAGGCACATCAATATTTCCTTTGGAACTGCGAACTTTCTACTTGTTCTTTTCGTTTTTATTATGATTATGTGGAAATTTATTAATATACAGATTTAGATTTCTTTTCCATGTAAAAAAGGTTCATCTGAAATACGATGAACCCACGATATTATGCTATTACTTTTTTTGTTTTACTTACTCTGCTAAGTATGTTTTACATTCTTTTACTGTCATTCCAAGACTTGCATCTTTTGCTTCCCAAGCTTCCTAACTATACTCAATCTTTGAGTCAACCTTTCTTTTTTTATATTTGATGAAGCACTTGACCATACTGTACCACTTATTGCAATCACAATTGCCATTTCTAAAACTAATAATTTTTTCATTTACACCACCTTCCATATTATTATTTATCAACTTCTGTCGATGTACTTTAATTATAGCAAGCACTTTGGTAATAATAATGTTGAAAACATGGCAAAATTATGGCAAATATGCGTTTCATTTTCACTAAAATCACACTGGAAGTTCCATTCTATAGATTGCTCCACCTTCTTCTTTATTCGCTAAAACAATTTTATCCTTATGTCCATCGACTACTTTTTTTATAATTGATAGTCCAATACCGCTACCTTCTTTTTCACCATTGATAGTATTATTATATCCATCTGTCTATAAAAACTCCAAATTAGTCACTTATATCTACAACAAACAAAACAACCATGTATAATATAATCCCTTCATATTCTTTATCACATTTATATTTACTAAGTAAACATACGACCCAAATAAAAAAGTGATTCCCCCAAAGCAATTAGCCTGAGAAAACATAAAATACATCTAAATGATATTAAGTTAGCCTAATAAGCAAATTCAAATAACTTTCACATAATAGATTAAAAACATATAATATAATGAGAACGGGGCAACGTTAAAAAAACTATAATATGAAAGGAGGCTATTATTATAATCCAAAATCTATTAAGAAATGGTGACTTTCAAAATGGTGGAATAGACCCTTGGACAGGTAGTAATGCTTATATTGCATCTCAGTCATCAACTAATATGCCAAGAGCCTTCAATGTACTTCTAAAAGGTAAAAAGGTTAATGCAAGTATTGAACAGACTATAGATATTGTACCTGGCGAAAGCTATGATATAACTATATCCGCAGCAGCCAATAGCTGGGGAATTTCACCACCTATAAAAATTCTACTAGAGTATTTTGATTCATCTGGTCAGCACATCAAAGATGGTATTAATTTTAGTATATCTAAGGGGCAATTAGCTAATTGGAGTAATCATCATATACGAACCTCTAAGACCATTCAACAAAGTAGCTTGAAGGTTCCTTCCAACGCATCTTGGGGTAAATTGACCATTATAAAAACTGCTTCGCCTTACACTACTAATGTGGTAATTGATAATATTGTTTTAACAAGATCAGAGAGCGAGATCAGTTTACCTACTGCCTATGTTGAAAATATTGAGGATGATATTGTATCAATTGTTGAGGTTGAGGCTGACCCTGATCCCTTCACAGCTACTGAGGAATCGGCAGCAATGATACAAGTAAACCAAGACACTGATCAGTATATGTATTTTGTAAATGAAGATGGAATGATCTCTATTATTCAGGAATCTGATAATACAGTTATAGAGACCATTGATTTGACAGGAAAATTTTCATATCAACAAAATCAAAATATTCTAATTAGTTCAGATGGGTCGACTATCTCCGCATCACATCAAAATTCATCTACAACACATGATTATGTTACCATGATTGATGCTTCAACCAATAGTTTTGCTACGACTATCGAGTTAGGTGGTAAGTCAATCACTTTGATACTTACAAATGATAGTAAATCAAATTATGGCTTATTATATGTCATAAATCCTGATAGATGCTCTATTTGTGTCATAGACGCTTCTACAAATACGGTTATTGACAATTTTGAATTGGATAAAGAATATCCAAGTTATTTAGACATTTCCCTTGATAGACAGTAATTTATGATGCCTATACTATTGGGTAGGGTTCTACCTACCTTCGCACCTAAAAAAATACGTTATTTTTAGTTCTCTTGTTTAGTTAAAGAAGATTTCACATCTATTCAAATAGTACACTTACTTCTTATTAATATTCGTATTTAGCACTATTTTTCAACAAATTATAACTTAAATAAGTTATAATAATAAATATACTTACTGAATCACTTGGAGGTAATAATCGTGTCAATAAGATTAGCTAAATATGATGACTTAGAGGTACTAGTTGAAATTTATAATCAAGCTATTGTAAAGGGAAAATGTACTGCTGATATGGAAACCTTCTCTGCCCAGCAGAGAATCCCTTGGTTTGAGGAACATCAGTCATTAGAGTATCCATTATACGTATGTGAAGTTGATGATAAAGTTGTGGGATACATGTATTTATCTGGCTATCGTCCAGGAAGAAGAGCTATGAGATTTACTGCAGAAGTCAGTTATTATATTCATAATGACTATCAAAATCAAGGGCTAGGATCAAAATTTTTAGAGTTTGCAATCGAAAAAAGTAAGGAATTAAATTACAAAACCTTGATTGCAATATTATTAGATTGGAATATTCCAAGTATAAAATTACTCAAAAAGTTTGGTTTTGAAGAGTGGGGATGTCTACCTGACATTGCTGATTTTGATGGGGAAATCTGTTCACATCTTTATTACGGATTGAAATTGTAAGACAAACAGCAATCGAGCTAGGTATAATGCCTAGCTCGATTTTTATTTCAAGGCCATTTCTCCAAGAAAAATCTGACCAAAATGAAGGGCTCCAATGCCCCTGGCTTTCTATTTTATGCCTTTTTAACAAATTGAGATTTCAATTTCATAGCTCCAAAACCGTCAATTTTGCAATCTATATCATGATCGCCATCAACCAAACGTATATTTTTTACCTTTGTACCTATTTTTACTACTGATGAACTTCCTTTTACCTTAAGATCTTTGATTACTGTTACAGTATCACCATCACTCAATACATTTCCATTTGCATCTCTTATAACCTTTTCCTCTTCACTATTTTCTTTTTTTGATCCTAAAGTCCACTCCTGGGCGCATTCTGGACATACAAGAAGATTTCCATCTTCGTAAGTGTATTCTGAATTACATTTTGGACAATTTGGTAAATCCTGCATAATTTCATTTCCTCCATTCGTTATTGCTAATTCTAATATATAATATCTTCAATTTCGTAAATATAGCTATTACAAACTTGAATTTCACAAAAAAACATATAGGGAGTCCCCCCCACAGCTTAATATAATATCATAGTCTTTCCATATTAGCAAACCCTCATCCAAGCTCTTCTTGAAGTTCATTTTCTAAGTTTATATATCATAAACAAAAGCCATGGATTTCCATGGCTTAGAGTTTTATCTGTTATTCGCTTCAAACTTTATCAAGCTCTCCTTAATGGCAATTCCATGGGCAAAACCTGTGAGTTTCCCATTTGATCCTACCACCCTATGACAAGGTATAATAAGTGGTATAGGATTTTTACTATTTGCCATGCCAACAGCCCTTGATGCTTTTTCATTACCAGCATTAGTTGCTATTTGCTTATAGGTGTAAACCTCCCCATAGGGGATTTTAGATAATTCATTCCAGACTTTCTTTTGATAGTCTGTACCCTTTGGATTAAGCTTAACATTAAACCCTTTTCTTTTTCCTTCAAAAAATTCTTCTATTTCATTGATAGCATCTATAAAAAAATCGTCTTTAAGAATCCATTTATCTGATATCTCAAAATTTCGCTTTCCCTTACCGGTATTTAGATGTAGATTAGTTAGCCCATTCTCATCTCCAACCAAGATAATTTCACAAAATCTTGTGTTAAATCTTGTATAGTACATTATATCCCCTCCTTTTTACTTTCGTAATTCCATAGACACAGGGTTGCATAAGCTCTATATGGTCGCCATCTTTCAGCCGTTTCTATAATCTCTTTTTGTGAGGGTTTCTTTTCACCTTCCGTTAGGGCTTTGATGATACCTAGATCCTTTGAAGGAAAGCTATCAACCATTCCCATTCCCCTCATTGCTACATAATTGACTGTCCAATCACCTATGCCCTTTAATGATGAGAAATCACTATAAAACTTCTCAAATGGCTGGTTAACACTTAAACTTACATCTCCACTAACAATAGCATTTACAACTGTTTTTATAGTAGTCTGTCTAGTTTTAGTTATTCCAAGTCCTTCTAGATCCATTGCTAGAATCTCTGATGGATTTGGGAAGAAATACTCTAATCCTTCTGGGAAGTAGACTTCTTCCTTTATTTCTGCTCTTTCAGCAATTCTACCAGCTAAAGTCGTAGCGGCTTTAACGGTTATCTGTTGACCAAGTATTGCCCTTACAACAAACTCAAAGATGTCAAAGGCAATGGGTAATCGTGGGACTCTTCCTTTCTCCATCCCTCTTGATAATATTTCATCCTCTGCAAATCTTTCATTTATGGCTAAAAAATCTGTATCAAGGTCAAACATTCTACGGACTTTATTATGGATTGCCATATAACACTTTATATCATCACAGTTTATCTTTAACTCTAAATATGATTTTTCAGGGTTGTTAGATACAGTGAAGTAGCCCTTTGCATTATCTGTTCTAAAGGTTCTACTATAACTATATTTCGTTACTATTTCTATACCCTTTATTGACCTAGATTTCATAAAGGATAAAACCTGTTCAAAATTAAATGGCTTTTTATATTTTAACAAAAGCCTAGTATTATCTTGATGGTCTTCTATACTCTTTGTTCCTTTTCTTACCATAGTAGGCGTTATTCCAAAAATCTCTTTGAAAACATGATTAAATTGTCTAGTCGAACCAAATCCAGATGCAAATGCTATCTCGGTTACAGATAAGTCAGAAAAAAACAGCAGCTTCCTTGCAAAAAGTGATTTATGATACTTAGCAATTTTAACAGGAGGTATCCCCAAATTTTCAACAAATAGCTTTCTTAAGTGTCTGTCAGATATAAAAAATTCCTTTGCTAGATCGCTAATAGAATTGTAATTTAGATATCCCTCATAGATCATTTTAAGTGCTGAGTTTACAAGTTTTGTGCCATCAACATTACCGCTATAATATTCTACGTTTACATCAGGCCTACATCTTAAGCAAGGCCTAAACCCCTGCTCAAGGGCGCCAAACATTGTATCAAAATATAAGACATTCTTCTCTTTCGCAATAGGAGATGGACAGGATGGTCTACAGAAAATACCCGTCGTTTTAACCCCAAAGAAGAACTTCCCATCATAGTTTCTGTCTTTAGTTATTCTCGCCGTATGAAATGTTGTATTTTCCATCATAAACTCCTTTTTTCATATAATACTTAAAAAGATTCTCAATATCTGTCTTTCCATTATTCGTTCTTCATTCCCTTATATTATAATAATATAGTTTTTCAAGATTCATTTAAAGCGGTTTTCGGACATTACATTCTAGCATAGTCATTGTACTTTGAAACTTAAAATCACTTCAACTTAGAAATTGAAAGAAAAAGTTGATAATTTGCGAATTCATTTATTCTATCTAATATATTATTTAATCTCTCATTACTAGTAGTTTCCACCTTAAGAAAGTAGCAAGCATCTGCGCTAATTCTATAAGCTTCCACTATTTCATCGGTATTAGCTATCATGCTTTTGAGCTTGCTATGATCATATGTATACATAAATATCTTAATCATGGCTGTAACCTTAATCCCTAGTTTTTCTTTATTGGTATTGATTGTAAAATTTTCAATTATCTCTTCATCAACTAATTTATTGACTCTAGCACCTACCGCCTGTCCAGTTAAGTGAATCTTTTCGCCTATTTCTTTGAAGGTCAATTTTGAATTTTCACTAAGTATTTTCATGATCTCTAAATCTAAATTATCAATTTTCATATCTAGCTCTCTCCTTAACTTTTTCAAAGTGAAAGTCTTATCTCAAATCCTTTTCACCAGAAAATTGATTGAATATATTTATATTATTATAATTTAATTATAAACACAAAATCAATTTTAGAACTATGATTTTAAAAATGAAAGGAAGATAATATGAAATTTCTACATGTAAGACATGCGACTTCTTTGTTAACCTACGCAGATTCAAAAATTCTAATCGATCCACTTTTCGCAGATAAAGAGGAGTATCCGCCTATTCCTCTAACACCAAACAAAAGAAAAAATCCTTTAGTTGCACTAAGCACTCCTATTGAAACACTATTAGACATCGATATGGTTTTATCCACTCATGCTCATCTAGATCATTTTGATGAAAAAGCAAAAAAACTATTAAATAAAAATTTGGATCTCATATGTCAATCCACTGATGATGAGACCTATAAATCAAATGGATTCATAAACATCATTCCAGTTGAAAATACTCTAACTCATAGGAATATCTCCATAATAAGAGTAAATGCCCAACATGGAAGCGGAGCCACTGAAAAACTAATGGGACCAAGCAGCGGATATATATTGTCATCAGAAGATGAACCGACCATATATGTTACTGGAGATACTATTTTTAATACATCTATTAAGCAAAACATAGAAAAATACAACCCCGACATTTTGATAATAAACGCAGGTTCTCCAAAATTCCTAAATAGTGCTCGAATAGTAATGAACATAATGGATATTGAGGAAACAATGAAAATCGACCCGCAGCTAAAATTCATAATAGTTCATCTTGATACCTTCAATCACTGCATTGAAACAAGAGAAGATGTAAGAGAATATTTCTCAAGGGAAAGACTTAACGACATGGGCGTTCAGCATTTTTATGTTCCTGAGGATAATGAATTATTAAAGTTCTAAAATAGAGAAAGTAATCTCATTGCCTTGAGATTATTTTCTCTATTTTACTAATTCCTTCTTAATGCTTATCAGCCTTTCAATATGATATTGCTGTATGTCTACATTTTCCTCTTCCTTCATAGAGTTCAAAATGAAAATATGGCTGTAAACATTTCTGAACAAGGTTAAATGTCGCATATAGTATTTTATATCTAAATCGTGTCTCTTACTATTTATTTCCTTGTGATAAAATTGGATTACACTTCTGAATTCGTGCATCTTTAATCTATATTTTTCTAAATTTTTTACTCTATTAAAATTTCCTCCATCATCAATGTTTCTATTTATGAACTCAATTATCTCATCATTTAGTGATTGCAACTTTTCAAAAGGATTTGGCGGCTTTATATAATAGTTTACTATAATTGCTACTATAATCCCTATAAAGGTCTCCGACATCCTATTCACAACATGGGTCACTGCGCTAAAGTCCTGGACAGTATTATCTCTAAAGCTTATAACGAGGAATACTACACATGCTATAGCTATTAGATCACTCTTTTCTAATAAATTACATAAATATATTATCCCTAATATTCCAAAGGGGATTGCATATACATGTTGTGGCATTAACAATAAATAAATCAAAGAGAATATCCCACCTATTACAGTTCCCATACTCCTTTTTACTGCCATTTCAGAAGATCCTACTATTGAACTTTGAACGCATAAAAAAGCTGTCCAAGCCGCATAAAATGGATAATCAAATCCCAATATATTACTCACCATAATAGCTAATAAAGTAGCTATAAAAGTGTTTATGCTTCTCATACCTATTTTAGGCATTTTATCTTTTATCTTATCATTAAATATATTCATATTGCTACCTATCCTTTTTCAATTTATTGTATCGTCTCTTTAAAGAATGTTATTAATTCAAAAATATATTTTGTTATACAAGATCCCTATATTATAAATACCAATTTATTATATATTTAAACATTACTCTGTAATAACTCATCTAATACAAGAAAGAGTCATGTAGATTTAGATATTATTTACCTAGATCACATGACTTCTAATATAGCTTTATTCTCTTTGTAACTAATAATTTGCCTCCAATGAAATTACTTCTTCGTTAATAATATTAAATTCACACCAAAACTCTACACCGGTTTCCTTGTTTTTCACACCATATTCTGCTTGATGATGTTCCATAATTGATTTTACTATAGAAAGGCCAAGTCCTGTACCGCCATATTCTCTGGAACGAGCCTTATCAACTTTATAAAAGCTATCCCAAATATTTTCTAAGTCTTCCTCAGGAATATTTTTTCCTGAGTTTATGACAGAAACCCTAACTTTTTCATCTACTAATTCCGTTCTTATCTCAATGTATTTCCGTTCATCTAAATGATTTATTGCATTGCTCAAGTAATTACTTATAACCTGCTCTATCTTTAAGGACTCAGCACTGATGAAATACTCTTCATCAATATTAACCTTTACTTCGATACCCTTTTCATTAAAGATATGATTAAATTTTTCAACAACAATATTTATTAAGAGCGATATATTAAAAATTGATTCTTCCAATTCAAAAACCTCAGACTCTAAATCAGATAGAATTAATAGCTGACCTACCATTTTGTCCATCTTTTCGGCCTCATCTATTAAAATATCATAATATCTATTCCTTTTTTCCTCATTATTTGCAACATTATATTTAAGTCCTTCTACATAGCCCCTTGTTATACCTATAGGGCTTTTCAACTCATGGGAAACACTTGATATAAACCTCTTTCTCATTTCATCTATTTGTTTCTTTCTCTCTATATCTTCCTTTAGCTTAGAGTTAGCTTCCATCAAGTCGTCCATAGCTTCATGAAGTTCTTCAGATATTAGGTTGATACTATCGCCAAGTACACCTATTTCATCCTTAGTCTTTACCTTATACTTCTTAGAGAAATCAAGACTTGAAATACTCTTTGCAACATGGCTTAACTCTATTATAGGTTTTGTTATTTGCTTTGAGAAGAAGAATACAAATATACTTCCAAGCAAAATGCTTATTGTCCCAACACCCAATAGAAATTCGTTTGTAATTCTTGTATTATCTCTATTTATATGGATAGGTTTCCTTAAAACCAAAAAATCACCACTATCCAATTCCTTAATAAATATAATCTCTACTATACGATATTTTGGAGGAGCCTTAGCATCAGTATTAATTCTCTGACTAGGATCGGGGATAACACCATTAATAGGGTTATTATAGTTAGCTATTGGTTGGGGCAACTCAATGACTTCATAAAAGTAGTCAGTTTGGATCTTATTTATGTTTTTATGGATTAAATCCCTAATCAATGCATTTAACCTCTTACTATCTAGTAGATCTGTAGGATCTTTAACTTCCAATGTTTCTTTATCTATAATCATGCTTTTTATAAATGTAGATCCTAATACCTCCATTAAAATCCTTCTTAAGGATTCAGGTTCATCTAAGTACACTTCATCAATACGCTCATAGGCATCATAAAAAATACTTTCACTTCTATAGACAAAGTATTTATCAAAAAGTTTTATATTTATAAAGCTTGATAAGTACACAAAAAAAACAAGAAATAATGTAAAATATAGAAACACTTTTACCCTTACAGATTTAATCATTTTTTCATCTCCATCCTATATCCCATGCCCCTTACAGTTTTGATTAGTTTTCCATACTCATCTAACTTCGATCTTAAAGTCTTTATGTGGGTATCGACAGTACGTGTATCACCAAAATAATCGTATCCCCATACGCCATTTAGTATCTGTTCTCTACTCAAAACACTTGTGATATTTTTTACAAGATATAGCAGCAGTTTATATTCTTTATGGGTTAAGTCAATAGGATTTTTATTTACTGAAACTATTTTACTCGATTGGTCTATTTCAATACCTTTTATTTCAATAATTTTTTTACTCTCTTGTATGGCTTTTCTAAGTAAGACCTTTACTCTAGCTATAAAAACCTTGTAGACAAATGGCTTCGAAATATATTCATCGGCTCCCAATTCAAGTCCCTGAATTTCATTATTTTCATCACCTAGAGCTGTCAGCATAAGAATAGGTACATCGGACTTCTTTCTAATCGCCTTACACACTTCCCATCCGTCAAATCTAGGCATCATAACATCTAATATAACCAAATTAATACCAGTCGTAGAAAAGAACAAATCGATTGCTTCGCTTCCATCTTTGGCTACAATCACTTCATATCCTTCATTCTCTAAGAAATCTGATACTAAGTCTCTATACTTTAGTTCATCATCGGCTATAAGTACTTTTATTTTCATAGTTAATTCCTTCCTCATCTAATAATACTTATTAAAACCTATATTATAGATCTATATAAAATTATATATGAAGTACTATGTTTTTACAAAGTCTGCAGGTTTGTTTTGTAAAAAATATAAGATTTTTTTAATATAAAGTATTTCTTATTCCATCCATAAGCACTCCTTATTTTCTTATGTTTTTCTGAGTTTATCACAACTCTATCACATTCCCATGCTAGAATATATCCCATAACAAATGACATCACTCTAAAATCGAAGATGATGTAACCCGGATTATTCATGAAAAATTCAAAACTACTTGCACCCTTTCAAACTTTTAATGAATAATACGGGTGTAATAATGAAAATATTAATTGAAGTCAAAATAAATTAAAATGGAGGATAAAAAAATGTACGAAATTCAAATCGATTCAGAAAAAATGGAGTTAAGAATGATTATCTCAGGCTCCCTTGAACATAAGGATGTAGCAGAACTCTTTGACGAGGTAGAAAAAGAGATTCAAAATATTGATATTAGTAAATTCACTTTGATTCTCGATGCAAAAAATCATAAGCCATCATCAATAGATTCAGCTCCTCTACAGGAAAAGGCTATTAAGCTTCTTAGTTTGTATAGAATTTTAGTGTAATATATCGCATCAATGGTTTACATAATGCTAGCAGTCCATAATTGTGTAAAAAGACCCATTAAAAAGTATAGCAAATCAACTGCTACACTCTTTGATGGGTCTATTAATGCGGATAAATTTACCGTATATAGACTTCTGATTGAGATTTCAGACCTATTTCTTTCATTGTTTTTCCGATTAATTTAGATTTTAGGTATTAATCGCCTTATAGGCGTGTATTTTAATAACAAATGAGTTAATAAAAGTACAATAAACCCTATCACAACTGCTACAAAATCATTTTGCTCATTGGCTCCTATTAGCAACATACTCCATCCATATATAATCCACTGAATAATGTATCCATCTGTAACATTTTCACTCCAATAAAACAATGCCTTTGAAATCATATTTTCCCTCATTATGGTTATCTTATTTATAAGAAATTCACTAACTAATAACCATAAAAAAACGAAACTTATCACCATAAAACTTGCTCCCAATCCATATCTGGAATAATCAGCTGCAGGGAAAAGGTCTAGTGTAAGTAAACCAACGACTCCTAATGCTATCCCCCATACTAACAAAGTCTTTTTTGTTTTGCTAGATAACGATGGATGTAATAGATGTGGGCTTAAATACATTCCTAGCATTGGATATATGCACCATGGAAAGAATGGAAATACTACATCTCCGCCTGTACCCCATAGAGGGTCAACTATATAGTTTCCATCAAATGTTCCCCATAAATATGGAGACACAAGTAGTATTGCAACGATTAGTATCGGGAAGATAAATTTATTCTTTGCAAATTTTCTTAAAAATGCTACCATCATAAAGGAAAGTCCTGCAAGTTGTAAAATATCCACACCGAAAAACATGGAAATAGCACCGGAGTCTCCTGCTATTAGCATGGGAAGTGTAAAACGCAGTAGATTTAATGCATATCCTAATCCAAAAAGCTTGACTCCTCTTATGAAGACGTCCTTGGCACTTTTTGTTGATTTCATTAGAAAAAGACCCCTAATGAACATAAAAACCGAAGCTGCAGGTGCAGTTCCTAGAACAATAAAAATATTTCCGATAATCGTATTACCTTCTCCACCAGTTTTTTCATGTATAATCATAGCATGTTGCATGATCATAAAAAATATGGCTAAACCTCTCATAAAATCTAAGTAATAGATACGATTAGATTCCTTAACACTATTTTCCAAGATAATTCCCTCCCAACTCTTTTTAAGGTTTTAAATACTTTAATACATCTAAAAATCCTAGGCATCACACATTTTACATCGTGTATTTTCCTTTTACCTCTTTGTCTTTTATGTTGTTAGTCATATATATCCAATTCTTTTCTTTAAGTAATAATTGTGTTATATTGCTATTTTCGCGTTTTTTTCGTTGAAACCTAAATTTTTATACAGTCGAACAGCAGATACATTGCTTACAGCTACATGAAGTGAATATCTATTTAATGTAGGCTTATTCTCCGCAATCTTTTTTCCATAGTTAATAAGCATTGTACCTACACCAAGTCCACGAGATTCTGGACTAACAGCTATACTCTCTACATAACACTCATCATCACTAATATTTTCATTCATTACTAATGAAGCCAATACAAATTTTACAATATTCCTAAAACCATATTTATTTCCTAGTTTCATAAATCTTAGTTTATTAAATGATTGAATTCTCTTCTGACCCTTCCACTTTAATGACATTACTCCTAAAATCTTATTATCTCCTTCAGCAACTAAATATCCTTCAAAAGAATTACTTTCTACAAACCCAGATTCTTTTAGCAGCTCAATCATCATCTCATCAGAAAGATTCATTAATGAATGAAATTTACTCTCAAATGAATGTAGCATAATACTTGTTACTGCACCTAAATCTTCTTCTTTAAACTGTCTAATTTTGATTTTTTCTATTATTTTATCCATTTTCTCACTCCCTTCAACCCTGATTACATTTAATCTAGACTTATATAAATAACTCTCACTTTAGCCCCAAATATATAATTTAAACTGATTATATACCTTTGGTCAGACCTAAGGTCAACGGTTAAAGTGACAATTACATAAAGAAATTTTTTATTTTTTATTCAAAATAGCACAAAAAAATACAATTCGATATATGAATACTATCGAATTGTTTCTTAAAATTTTCTATGATACTATAAGTCTTAAATACGTTATTAACTTTTTTAAAATGCATTCATTAGTGCATTAACAATTTCACCAGTATTATATCCAATATAACTTAGCACATAATAACTTATTAGATAGGCTATAGCTTCATCAGATTTATTATATGCTTTCTTTATATCCTTTGCCACTTCTTCTGCTGTGTATTCTTCATCCTTCGTCACCTTTGCAACATCCTCGGCAGTTGTTCCAAAGATAAACTTGAGTTCTTCTGTTACTTCTCCTAAAGCTTTTTCTAAATATATCATTACTTCTGCTACCCCCTTTTATTGATATCCCATCATACTATAGATTGTTTTCATACCATTTCTATCCACAAGTCAGTTTTATTTACAGGGAATTTTTACTATTATTTTACCATTATAATGTGATGATTCTGTGATAAAAGTTTATTATTTATTATATAGCATTCTTATATTCTATTTTTTTTGCAGATGATCTCTTATTATAAAAAAGAAGCATCAACTTGCCAAAGGGCAAATTTATGCTTCAAGTTACGGATACTTTAATTAATTCGTGAATTTAATTTGTAGAGATGTAACACATTGAACGCACTGTATAAAAACCGCCTTCATTTATGGTATGATTCACCCTGACATATATAACATTACAAATTGAATGTATTAGTCTCAACACCTGCCTGCTTTGCCTTGACCGCAAAATTCTTTGTATCATCTAAATGAACCTCCGAAGACCCTACGCAACTGATTCAATTCTCTCTCTAAACTGAAAATTTCTCATCTACTACTTCTGGCTTCAGTTTCAATCTAAACAAGTGTCTATTTCTTAATAACCAGATAAGAAATTTGCTCCTGATGCTCTGCATTTCATTGCCTCCCCTACTTTGTCATAGGCTTGACACCATTTATAAAAAGATCGACACTTCTCTCTATTATCTCATTTTGGTTAAATGCTTCGGGATTCATATAATATTGTTTTATAACTTCAATAAATATGAATTGAAAAAAATCCACAAGCATTATTAACGGAAGATCACACCGTATCTCACCCTCTTGCTGACCTAATTCTATAATTGCTACAATTGGCGTAACGATGCCACTTTTGCCCTCTTTACTTCCTTTACAACTCATCATTTGTCTCATTTGATAAACAAGATACTTTTCAAACATCTCTTTATGTAATCTAACCCCATCTACTAAATTGTTTATAATATAAACCATCCTTGAGCGTGTATTTGGCAACTTTTCTAGATGTGATAGTCGCTGAATATTCTTTGTTTCAAAGGTTTGTTTAATATAATCACTAATGATTGCTAAAGATTAGTAAGGGAAATATCATAGAGTTTAAATTATTGAAATCATTTGCAAGAATAGTTCATAGTTAAAGTTTTTGAAAATCGACTGAAATACTGAGTTACACACAATAGAATATCTCTGAGTACTGTCAACACCACCATACCCTAGCATATTTGTAACCTTTTTAGCCTAAGTACATATATAGATAGTGGAAAAGCATTGAAAAAGCTTCTCTAGTCAATTATTCAAAAGAAAGGAGGAGTTATATTACGTGTTCTAGCCTACACCTATGATATTACAAAATTTCCATTGACTTAAAGACCCCATCATAACGGTAACTTCTTATAGATAAAAAGCGTAAGAATATTATAAGGTTTTTTTTAGGAAGTATTAAATAGATTTAGAGAGGTGTATAAATATATGATAGAAAGTAATAATGAAAAGGAAAGTTCTAAAAAGAAGGTAGATAAGTATCTGCTAGAAAAATGTGATCAAAAGGTAAAAAAAGGAAAAAAGAAAAAAAAGGAAACTCCTAAAAAGAAGGTACATGAAAAAGAAGTTACAAATAGGAACCCAAACTTAGGAAAATGCTGTGAGATTGGACCATTAACTCCACTACAACGTCGTGATGAGGCCTTTGACATTCGTGAAAATGCAGCTAAGTTTGAGAGGGATCTTCCTCTACCAGGTCATCCATGTAATGGAGATGAAGATTTATTTCCAAATAAAATCGGTAACTTCACTAAGGCCTTACCACACAATGGACTCGGAGAAGTAGACATTAATGCATATAACGTCTTTATTAGAGCTTTAACAACTGGTAACCCAGATATTTTTGAAGCTATTCCTTTGGGAGGTCCTACAAAGCTTGCCAATCCTCAAGCTTCTTATGCATATGATTTGACAGGACCTGATTCTCATCATTTGACCATGATGGTACCTCCAACCTTTAGCAGTGCTTGGCGTGCTGGCGAAATGGCTGAAGACTATTGGGCTGCTCTAACCCGAGATGTGGCATTCATAAATTATAATACTAATCCGCTTACTATTAAAGCTGCTGCTGATCTATCAAAGTTTTCGGACTTTAGAGGACCGAAACAAGATGGAGTTGTTACTACAAAGACCTTGTTTAGGGGAAGTTCACCTGGTAATTTAGTAGGCCCCTATATTTCACAATTTTTTTACAAAAATATTCCATTTGGCAATAGAACCGTAGCCCAACGATATGACAGTCCAATGGCTGGAGAGGATTTTATGGTCGCCTATGATGAATGGTTAAATATTCAAAATGGAGGTTTACCAAATAGTTCAATAAACTTTGACCCTCCGAGACGTTATATTCGAAATGGCCGAGATTTAGGGCAGTGGGTTCATGTAGATTTTACTTATCAAGGTATGCTAGGTGCTTGCTTGATTCTACTAGGTTTCGGACCGGAAGCATTAGACCCACAAAACCCATATCTAGATTCTAGAACTCAGGATGGCTTTATAACCTTCGGTTCAGCCCAATTCTTAGAGTTCGTTGCTAAAGCATCACGAGTATCACTAGAAGCTGCCTGGTTCCAGAAATTTTTAGTACAACGTGTGCTTCGTCCTGAGGCCTTTGGTGGATGTGTTCAGAACAACTTAACAGGAGCAACAAATTATCCTATTAATCCAGAATTATTTAAATCCGCAGCGCTTCCTAAGGTATTCGCTAAATATGGTACTTATTTGTTACCTATGGCCTATCCGGAAGGTTCTCCTACCCATCCAGCCTATCCAGCTGGTCATGCTACTAATGCTGGAGCCTGTGCAACTATGCTTAAAGCATTTTTTAACGAATCATTTGTCATCCCTAATCCCGTTGTAGCCAGTGCAGATGGTCTTTCCCTGCTACGTTATTCTGGACCGCCTTTGACAGTAGGAGGAGAATTAAATAAATTTGCTAATAATATATCCCTTGGTCGAGACATAGCAGGTGTTCACTGGCGTTCAGATTCCAGTGGTTTAGAATTAGGTGAATCAGTAGCCATCAAAATCCTACAGGATTACAAAAATACCTATAATGAAGACTTTAATGGGTTTACTCTAACTAAATTTGATGGAACGAAAATAATAATCTGATATAACAACCCCCTTAGAACAAAAAATTTTCTAAGGGGGTTATAATTGATAAAATGGATAACTAATCCTTAACTGTCTCTGTACATTCTGATATACAGAGTATATTTTGAATATTATTTTTTATAAACAACACATAATCCCGAAGTATCTTCCAATTAACTCTTCATTACTTACATATTATTTATACTCTGGATGCTACATCTTTAATAATTTCAAATTTTTCACCATTCCACTTCAAGTAAATTCTATATTGTATCGTTCTATTTTCAAACTCTTCTTGCATCCACGTATAAGGCTCCACTCCAATCGTATTATTAAATTGAAAATAATAGATAATAGGAATCCCATCTGTTGAAGATAACGCATTATCAGCTGATAAAAAATCATTTACATTAAATTTAGGTAGAATTCCTAGCCTTTCCTTTCCATCGACGGTTGAAGCAATCAATATCAGTTCTTTTTTTGCGAATCAAGACTAAATAATTCTATCAAATTTTGTTGTGCGAAAGATATTTCTCTTCCAATTAAAGCATTCCTATTTTTATGAGGAAATAATTTTATTCGACTCGAATAATTATCACCAAGACCTTCTCCTTGGATTTCTATTTCTTTATCACTTAACTTATTTATTTTTATTGTGACTTCAAGATAACTTTTGGGTTTCAAAATTCTATTATCCAAAAGTTCTTGTTTTTCTTCTTTAGATAAGCACCCCTCTACCACTGGATCATATGGCATTTGTAGCAACATAAAATAATCAGTAATTTTCAACTGATTTTTAGATGTTTGACTATTATTTTCAGTCTCTTGCATTGCATTAGTACTATTACTTATATTATTTACTGAACACCCTGACATAAATAATACAACCATAACTAGTACAATCCCTAATATTTTAGTTTTAGTTTTCATTTCATTTATTCCTTTCATATATAATAGACCTAGTTAATTATACATTTTTAATCTGTCCTTTATGTGTCCATATTTTTTTCCATTATAGATTAATTATCTTACATACCTTTGAGAATAAACCTTAGGAAATATTCTGATTATTTTCTATAATCATCCACATAATTTTTCCCCCATTTATCCATTTGTTCTAATATAGGTATTAATTCTTTCCCTTTTTCTGATAAAGAATATTCTACCATTGGAGGAATTTGGTTATAGATCTTTCTGTTTATTAATTCATCTTCTTCTAGCCTTCTTAATTGTTGAGTTAACATTTTCTGTGTAATTTCAGGAATAATTCTTCTGAATTCATTAAATCTTATAATTTCATGATTCCCTAGATTCCATAATATAAGTGCTTTCCATTTTCCACTTATTATTTCTAAAGTTACTTCTATTTCACATCTATAATTACTACAGCTTACTTTATTTTTTCTATCTTTAGGCATATTTTATCACTATCCTTTTTAAAAATGTTTTAGATAATTTCACTAGCGTAATAACAAGAGATCTTTTCTACTATATCAATATTTTTACCATTCGAATCTTTAGATAAGGTTTTTCTCTTATAAAAAGATTAAAATAATTATATCATAAAGTGAGAAGTAATGAATATGAAGAGTCTTACAATACCAAGTTATATTTATTTTTAAAAAGTAGAGCTAGACCAATATTCGATAATAGTATTTACTCCACTTAAGAACTTTCAACTATGTTCTTTTTTCCTTTTTGTAACTACCTTACGAAAAAGTGCCTTCTTCACAAGTATCTATTATATTTATATAATAAATCATGTTCTAAAGAACAGGAAAAAAATAAACTCTAAAAGTCAATTAGAGAAATTATATTATAGTATGAGGAGGAATTAACATGGCAAGATTCACAATACCAAGAGATATTTATTTTGGAGAAGGCGTAATAGGAGAATTAAAGAACTTAAGTGGTAAAAGAGCTGTTATAGTAATTGGTGGTGGCTCTATTAAGAGAAGTGGAGCATTAGAAAAAATCGAAACACATTTAAAAGAAGCTGGGATGGAAACTAAACTTATAGAAGGTATAGAATCAGATCCTTCAGTTGATACTGTAATTAATGGTGTAAAAGTAATGCAAGAGTTTAAACCGGATTGGATAGTTGGAGTAGGTGGAGGGTCACCTATAGATGCAGCGAAGGCTATGTGGATATTTTATGAATATCCTGAATTTACATTCGAAGAAGCTGCAAAACCTTTTTCACTGCCAGACTTAAGAACAAAAGCAAGATTTGCGGCAATAACAACTACTAGTGGAACAGGTACAGAAGTTACATCTTTTTCAGTTATAACAGATAATAAAACTGGAGTAAAATATCCAATAGCTGATTACAATATAACGCCAGACATTGCAATAGTAGATACTGATTTAGCACAGACAATGTCACCAAAACTTGTTGCCCATACAGGGATGGATGCATTAACTCATGCCTTTGAAGCATATGTTTCAACAGTAAGAAATGAATTTACTGATGCACTAGCAATGAAATCTATTGAAATGATAAAAGAAAATCTATTAAAATCATTTGAGGGAGACGAAAAAGCAAGAAGTGGAATGCATTTAGCACAATGTCTTGCAGGAATGTCATTCTCAAATGCAATCTTAGGAATAGTTCATAGTATGGCACATAAAACAGGAAAAATATTTAGTATTCCTCATGGATGTGCAAATGCTATATATTTACCATATGTAATTCAATTTAACAAAAAAACTGCTGGAAAAGTTTATGCTGATATATCAAGAAGATTAGGCCTAGCAGGAAATAATGAAGACGAATTAGTAAATTCGTTAGTAGAAATGGTAATAAACTTTAATAAGAAAATGGATATTCCACTTACTTTAAAAGAGTTTGGGGTAAGCGAGCAAAATTTCAGAGATAAGCTTGGAGATATTGCTGTAAATGCAGTAGCAGATCCATGTACAGGTACAAATCCAAGAGAAGTATCAGTAGAGGAAATGAAAAAATTATTCACTTGCGCTTATTATGGTGAAAAAATAGAATTTTAATAATAGATTATAAGCTAAGCCTAAGATATCTACTGAGATCTTAGGCTGTTTATTCGATACTATCACTCAAAACAGAGAACCTGACACTACACCAGACATCCTTACAAAGTTAGCCCAAATGGAGCAATTGAATTTGGTCAATTGTCTAAAGGACAAAGGCGCTATCATAAGGAATAAATTGAAGTAAGTGAATTGATGTAAATCTAACACTTACTAAAGTCTTTCTTAGAAAAATAAAGACTGTATCACAATAGAGTATTAATCAATTGTGATACAGTCTATGCCTTTTCAACATTAAACGCTCCGTAGTTGAGATTATTATGACTGAACAGAACTCTTTAAAGAACCACCTTATTTATAACACTGTTTTCCACGATTATTTAACGGGATAGCTAGATAGGATGTTAGAGGGAAACTATTTTAATCTTCTACTATTACACACTTTGGGAATAATTCGTCTCAACTTTGTACTTATGAAGCAATACCAATTCTTATAACCTTACAGCCATTCTTCTGGATGATTCATAGCATGCTTCAAATCATCTAAAAACTGCTTCACATGCCATCCGTCCGTTGTGGCATGATGTAAAGTCATAGAAAGCGGAAGCATTAATTTTCTATTTTTTTCAAAAATATGACCCGCCTCAACAGTCGGAAAATAGTAAGGCTTATTTTCAAAGATTTGAAAGGAAAAATGCTTAAACTCAATCCACGGAATACAGGATATTGTATAGCTGTTTTCAGGAGGCATTATATTTGGCTGCGATAGAACACCATGCTGATTTCCGTATTGTTGCTGGTTTTCCAGATACAGCTCGTAAAACACAGAAAATTTATCATCATATTCTGTCCACATTAATGAGATTGTTTGATCATCTTCATGAAAAACAGCATACAACGGTGTTAGTGTATCCCAATATCCAAGCACCTCATCTTTTACGGCTACTTTAAATTCAATTTGTCTGTTAAGCATTGTCGTTGCTAACCACAGATAAGCTGGAAAAAATTTAATTTTACGCTCCTTCAAAGCTGCTTTCATCACAGTAATATCCAATTCAACAGTCAATGAATATCCTGTAGGTGCCATTTTAGAAAAATAGTGAAACATTTGACCGCGAGGCCATGCTTGTAAGTCGATAGGATGAAAATTTGTTTCCATCACCATTCTTCTTTCACCCACAATCCATGTTTACTGCAATAGAAGTATAGCTTTCCGCCATACATTTTAGGGAAACGTAATTCTGCCCCTTGCTCTGGATAAAGCTTAACGAGAAGCACTCTGTCATACTCAACATAAGCAACAAATGAAATATAGTGAGACTTAGTCATATCATGTTGGATTGTAATATAGCAATCTTCTTCGATGTCATCTATTTTTATCTTGTGTTCATCATCCTCTGATTTTGCAATTAATGACTTTAGCTTTCTGCCACAGCATGAAATTTCTGCTTTGCCTGTATTACTTACTACATTTCCACAGTTTGAACATACATAAAATTTAATTTTCTTCATATTTCCTCCATCAGCATCATTGAGATTCAAATCACCCAATAGAATTTTTTCAATGTTTACTCCTAATATATGAGAAAGCTCGCTGAGCAACGATACATCAGGACAACCTAAGCCACGCTCCCATTTGGAAATCGTTTTGTCACTAATGTTCATGGCATCAGCGATTTCTTTTTGTGTCATATTCTTCTCTTTGCGCAGACTTAAAATCAATTTTCCGATTTTGTTGCAATCCATAATGTTCACCCCCACATATCAAGAGTAACTGATGACAGTCTATTTTTCAATAGACGCTCAGTAGAGTTATATAAAATACCCCTACTTCACACTTTTTTTACAAGTGTGTACAAAATAATAGCATTAATTTTTTGAGTCATCTCTGATTTTTCGAACACCGTTTCGTGAGAAAAAAATGGGCCTTTATAATTTTATTATTTTCTCCTAATTTAATAGTAAACCTATGGTCCTACCCTTGTTTATAACCTCTAATTATTCTTCAATCTAACTTAACCTTATATTCCATAATGAATCATCCATTCATCTTGTTTTATAGCATCTTTTATCTTATCGATTAACGCAGTAAAATTAATAATACAAATCCCATCCATAATTCTATCTTTGTTTTGTTAATAATATCTGCTATCTATCTATTTTCAATATATTTTATATTCTCCATTTGATATCCTTTATTTTCTATAATACTACGTACTTTATTATTAAACTCATCAATTATACCTACTCAATTCACGATATATGTCGGCAATACTATGCTGCACATATGAGAAAATCATGCTACTAATTACTTTCTTAACGCATTACTATAGATGTAATAAATACATATGGAATCATAGGGTATTGTTCCTGTTCCTGCGTCCTATTTTTTGCAGTTGACTTTACCCTTAGGGTAAGGTGTATAGTAGAATTGAACAAAGTATTGATATTTAAATCATTTAGTCTCTATAAAAATATGAAGAATGGAGGTGACCTCTTGCTATCGATTGGTGAATTCTCAAAGATATGCGAAGTATCTACAAAAACGCTTCGATATTATGATGAAATTGGATTAATTAATCCTGATGAGATCAATCCTGAAAACGGTTATAGGTATTATTCCATCAGGCAACTAAAAAAGATGCTCTTTATCAACCGCTTGAAATCTTATCATTTTTCGCTGGAAGAAATCAAAGCCATTCTGCAATTGGAAGAGGATCAATCAGAAGAGAAGGGAAATACAGGAAAAGCTAAATGCTTTTGAATATACCCTAAAACAAATAAGTGATGATATTTTAAATTTAGAGAAGAGCATACCAATTATGTCATACGTTGACAATATAGAAGTACAACTTATTGAAACCCATCCAATGAATATCCTTTATATGCGTCAGATGATGAGTAGTGATGACTGTGTTGCAGGATATGGAAAGTATTTTAGCCGGCTATATGAAAAGATTGCTACTGAAAAACTCACCTTGATTGGTACGCCAGTGACTATTTATCACAACCTTGAATACAATCCTTCCGGCTATGATACAGAGTTTGCCATCCCGATAGAGGAGGCTGTAAAGGGAACGAGAAATTTGCCTGGAGGCCTTTGTGCGAAGTCTGTTTTAAAGGGTTCATATTCAGAATTGACATCGGTATATGCTAAGCTGAGGGAATGGGTAGAAAATGAAGGTTATGAATTGGTGAAATCACCATATGAAGTATATGTAACCGACCCCCATCAAGTCGTCGTTCCTGAGGATATTGTTACCGAGGTGTATTTTCCTGTAAAGAAAAAATAATAACAAGACCTGACATTTTCCTTAACGATCGCTAAACAAAAAACATCTTTTAGGAGGTATCTATAATGCAAAGAAACTACTGCCCAACTACAGAATGGCAAGCCGTAGACCCGGCGGCCTTGAGAATGGACTCTGAAAAGATGTCAGAGCTTGAACCTATGATAAAATCCGAGTACAGCAATATAAACGGCATTGTTGTTGTGAGAAATGGATATATTGCTTATGAAAGATATTATAATGGCTATGGCCCAGATGATACTCACCATGTGGCATCTGTAACGAAAAGTATAATATCTGCCCTCATTGGTATTGCCATAGATACAAGATATATTAAAAATGTAGACCAAAAAGTGCTGGATTTTTTCCCTGAATATGTTCCCGATGCTGCTGATAGGCAGAGACGGCAAGTTACCATACGCCATCTTCTCACGATGATAGCTCCCTATCCATTTGAGGACTGGCACGAACCGTTGGACAAGATGTGTATACAACCTGACTGGGTAAAGTATACTCTGGATATGCTAGGCCAAAAAGGAAGTATTGGAACTTTTAAGTATTCCACTGCAGGGGCGCACCTGCTTTCAACCATCATCTCTCGTAGCACAGGAAAAAGTGCTCGTGAATTTGCCAACGAACGTTTATTTAAACCCATCGGCATGAAAGAAATCTCGGATTATGAAATGAAATCATTTGGGTTTGAAGATTTATTCGGAAAAAATGTGAAAGGATGGGTTAAAGACCCAAACGGTAACTCCACAGGAGGATGGGGACTTACACTAACGCCCCGCGATATGGCACGTTTTGGTTTTCTATATCTAAATCGTGGCATTTGGGACAATAATCGGATTATTTCTAAGACATGGGTTGATGAGTCTACATCGCCCCATTCTGAAACACTAATTGATAAGTCAATAATAAAATACGGCTATCTATGGTGGTTACGAGAAGAAGACGGAGTTTTTACATACTTGGCACTAGGTGATGGTGGCAATGTCATTTGTTGTATTCCAGAAAAAGACATAGTCGTAGCAATTGCATCAGATTTCATCATTAATCCTCGTGATAGGTGGACACTGATTAAGGAACGTATTGTCCCGGCTGTAATAGACTAAACTTATTACCACCAAGTCTGGCAAAGATGAGAACAGGAAAATTGGAATTGCTAGAAACCTTAGCTTATGGGCGATGGGAAATAGATTGGGACAATACAATTTCCCCAAAATAATTGCAGGATAAAGGGGGTAGATGCACTATCACGTAATTAAACTGCTCCAATTTTATTACCTTATGTTTCAGTTTTAGTACATCATACCTTTTCCCTCATCCTATATTTTTATTCCAAGACAAGTATATTATATTTTACCAATTTTTTTATTATTAACTAATTATGATTCTATACCCATATATCACAAAATCACGCTCTTTGAAAAATTATTTATCAAGAAACGTGATTTCTATTTCAGGCTTTAATTTCATAATAATTCATCGCCGATGTCTCTATGAAGCCACAAGACTTATAAAGCCTGAGGGCATTATTATTTTCAGCGGCCACTTGAAGTAGCACAAAGGGGCAGGCTCACTGGGCTTCGGTATCTGTCTCTTGATTAAATGTGGTAAAGCACCTCTTCTAGATTAGTACTACACTTTTAGATTCGGACGCTCTAACCGCCGTTTTATACGACTAAGTGACTCAGGTGTTATACCTAAAAAACTAGCCATCTGCTACGATGGTCTCCAGCTCTTCTTCACTAAGGTTTGTGAAGCGTTTCATATATCTAATAAGGAGATCTCTCATTTGAATCAAGCCTCCATATATGTAATATCTTGAATTAATTACAACATGGCAATGAAGCTGTTTTTTCTTTACAACCCAACTATCTTAATCGGTGTAAATATATATCTCTATTTTAAATATCCCAAATCTGAGATATTATTTTTAAAAATAGAAGTATCAATTGTAAATTCAGGCATTCCCATATAACCTGCTGATATCTCATATTCATTAAAAACTATTACAAGCTTGCCTTCTTCACTTATATAAAAATTAGTTTTCTCATCTATCGTTTTAAATTCCTCTATAAAATATCCTGCATCTTCTTTTTCAATTGCTTCTTTCATTTTACGTATTATTTCATTATTTATAACACCTACATAATCATAATTTTCCTTAAATAAATCACTTATGCTCAGTAGTTTAGAATTTTTAAGATCAACATTGTAAAAGTTAGCTGTTTCATATCCACTTGCCTTTATTTCTGTTGTCACGACTTTGAAGGACAATATATCATCATCATTTCTAATTAGAATATAGCTTTGACTCACCATTTCAGGCATAGATGTCAAAAATCCTGCTTTTTCTGACTCTTCCTTTATCTTCTGGGAATTTTTAAGAGCTTTATCATATGGTAATGTTATAGTTTTTCTTATTTTCCTCAACCTATCTATTGCTTTACTTTTAGTTATAAGGCATAAGTACGTCTTAATGCTTCCTCTGTTTTGATCATATTTTTCAGGATGTTCCCATAAATATGCAAAGCTTTCTGCTATACAATCCTCAATGTCTTCCTGACTCCCAACATTTTTAAGTACACCAGAGGCAACGACCCAAAGTAGCCTACTATATTCATCAATTAAAATTTCGTAGGCCCTAGGATCACGATTTCGTATTCTCTGCTTCAATTCTTCCTCTAACATCTAGCATATTACCTCCCTATTGTATATTGCTTATAACCGGTTACATAAAATAATACGAATGGAAAAGCATTTTAACTAAAAAAATTTTCTCAGATTTATAAGAAATCTTTCAATATTCCTGGTTAAGATAAATTGTATTACAATTTTGACAACACTCAATCTAAGTAGCGTAAAAAGCCGTTCAATGTGAGATTCAGTCTAACCGACATATCTACAATTTATTCAATAAAAAAATGACTGAATTCTCTATCACAAAGTTTTCAGTCATTTTTTATTTCTTACTATGCTATTTTTTCATCTTTCTTATTGCTTCATAAGTTTCTATCATCTGCATTATCTAACCATTCTTTAACTGGTTCCATAACGGACTTGATGCATCCATCTTCAAAAGGATTCGTAAGTTTTGCCAATTCTACTAATTTTAAGAATGATTTACTTCCACCTGCTTTACATAGTTTTATATAATCTTCCCAAGCATCTTTCTGATTTTCCCTAGACTTTTTCCAAAACTCAAGAGCACAAATCTGCGCTAAAGTATAATCTATATAGTAAAAAGGCGTTTCAAAGATATGAGCTTGTTTAAACCAGAAGCCTCCTCTATTTAAGAAGTCATTGTCTTCATAGTCTCTATGGGGTAAATATTTTTTCTCCATTTCTCTCCAAGCGTTCTTTCTCTGATCAGGAGTTGCTTCAGGATTCTCATAAACAAAGTGCTGGAATTCATCAACCAAAACCCCATATGGTATGAATAATAAAGCTCCACTTAAATGAGAAAACTTATATTTATTTTCATCATCTTTAAAGAATAGCCTCATCCATGGCCAAGCAAAAAATTCCATACTCATTGAATGTATCTCACTAGCTTCATATGTTGCCCATTGGTACTCAGGGTTTTCATAATCTCTACTTAAATATACTTGAAAAGCATGACCTGCTTCATGGGTAAGAACATCGACATCATCAGAGGTTCCATTAAAGTTTGAGAATATAAATGGAGACTTGTAATTATTTATAAAAGTACAATACCCTCCCCCAGCTTTTCCTTTTTTAGTAATGAGATCTAAAAGTTCATGCTGAGTCATATATGTAAAAAACTCATCTGTCTCAGAAGATAGCTCTCCATACATTTTTCTAGCATTCTCAATAATCCAGTCGGGTTCTCCCTTTGGAGTTGCATTACCGCTTAGAAATTCTAAATCTTCATCATAGTATTTAAGGTTACCTAAGCCAAGTCTCTTTAATTGCCTCTCTCTAAGCTTTGTGGCAACTGGAACAATATCCTCAAATATCTGTCTTCTATAATTTGCCACCATAGCAGCATTATAATCGGATCTCAACATACGTATATAGCCTAGCTCAACAAAGTTATTATATCCTAGTTTTTTTGCTATTCTATCCCTTACCTTAACTAATCTATCATATATTTCATCAATTTTTTCTTCGTTTTCTTCATAAAAGCTTGTCATAGCTTCATATGCATTCTTTCTGGTATCTCTATCTTGTGATTTGATAAAAGGCACTAACTGAGATAAATTTCTTTCTTCACCTTCAAACATTATTTTTGCCGAAGCCTTTAGTTTAACATATTGACTAGCCAGTTTATTCTCTTCCTGTAGGTCAGAAATTATTTCTGGAGAAAATGTCTTTAGTTTCATTTCTGCCAATACGAATAATTGTCTACCCCATTTTTCTTCAAGCTCTTTTCTAAATTTAGAGTTTACTAATACATTAGAGTATTTTGATAACATTCCATCATATATAGGCATTGCTTCATCTATAAAATCATTTTCCTTTTCATAGAATTCATCGATGGTATCGATGGTATGCCTTACCTCTACTAAATTAGCCATTGTTTCAAAATCATTTCTAAGTAAGTTTATTTCCTTAATTATCTTATCTTGAGCTTCAAAGGACTCTGCATCATCAAATTTTTTAAGTAACTCATCAATTTTTTTCTCAAGCTTCTTCATATCTGGTCTTTCATATTTGTAATCTTTGAATTTTAACATAAATCATCCCCCAATATTTAACAGATTTCACTTTATAAAATATCATATAATAATTATTATATAGTAAATATAATTTTTTCCCAAGTTCTATAAATATTAGCTAATTATGATTCTATACCCATATATAACAAAATCACGATCCTTGAAAATTTATTTATCAAGAAACGTGATCTCTATTTCAGGCTTTAATTTCATAATAGTCCATAGTCGATGTTTCTACAAAGCCACAAGACTTATAAAGCCCAAGGGCATTATTGTTATCAGCAGCCACTTGAAGCATAATCTCACTTGCATTTAACTTTTCTATAGCCATTACTAGAATTGCACGTCCAAACCCGTTTCCTCTGTACTCAGGCAATACCCCTAGTCCATAGATCCCGCCAATTCCAGAGATCAATTGAATATGAACTTTACCAATGATTTGCTCATCCTTTTCCGCCAGATAGATGGTCATACCCTTCTTTTCTTCCTCTTCAGGTAGTATCATGCCTTCAGTTGGTATGATTGTTTCTTCTGCCGAAAGACCATCTGGTTCACTATCATTCAGTATATTTTTACACTCTTCAAATTCTTGGTTAAAATAAATGCTATTTTGTCTAGCAACTTCCTCAGCATCTGCATTGGTTGCTTTTCTAAGAGTGATTCCATATAGCTGACCTTGATGTGGTTCCAAATTATCTTCTTTTAAATACATTTCATATTCTGAGTTTTTGTACTGTGCTCCAGTTCCTTGGATAAATTCCTGTCCCGACTTCGACTTTCTATCACTTAATAAAAGCATACTGCCTGAGTTCCTTCTCTTCCATTCTTCTATGACTAGTTCACTTAATGTCTTAAAAACACCCTGTCGTCTGTATTCAGGATGAACCATTCCATTTACTTCTATGGGAGCATTAGCGTCTCCAAAGCTACCGATTCCAATATACCCAATAATCTTTTGTCCATCAAAATACATAAATTCATTTATGTGTTCCATACTGGAGCCCTTACTATTTTCGGATGAGGCTCCGAGTTTATAGTCGAGCTCTAGTTTTAGTGCCGTTTGATCTACTTTGATACATTTCTGTTGAAGCTTATTGATTAAATCATAGTCTTCATCATCGATCGTCTCCTTGAGTTTAATCCAAGGTTTTTTTATGGTTTTCATGGTAATACCTCCTCATCTTAATAAATACTTCAGCTTTAGGACTTTGCATCTATCCGTGTCCTAGGATTTAAAATAGATTATCTAGTCTCAATATATGATATAAGCATGTCTTGAATCTTTTCGTTTGTACCAAGACATTGACAACTTCCGCATTTTGTATTCATAGAATCTATATAACTTGGATTGATACTATGGATTATCTTTATAGCTTCTCCGATGCTTCTTTCACCAATTCCAGTTTCCCTTGATAAACGTAGAAGAATATTAAAAAGCTTTCTAGTTTTGCTATATGGACTTAGCTTATTAGGGCTATTAACACCATCCACTATAGATTCCAGAGATTCTTCATATATGTTTCCTATGGGAAATGCATGGTTTCCACAGGTGTAAACTATACCATTAAAGTCGATATATAAATCCCCATGATATTTACCGCCATCATAAGCGTTCTCTCTAAGTCTAAATTGAGGACAGCTAATATTGAATACTTCTAAACCTTTAAGGTTTTCTAAAAAAGTATCTTTTAGATTGTTAGCATCTCCAAGCTTTGATATTTCTAATCTTCTTAGTAATATCTCACCTTTACTATTTCTAAGTAACTGAACATCATCTGAAATATATTTAGTATAAGGTAAGTGGAGCATATTTAAAACATCTTCTATAATTTTTTCTGTTGGAGCTTTCCACATGCCACTATAGGTTGCAGTAAATCTCAATTTATACCCAAAGGCTTCTAGATTGTGTTTTTTAGCAAATCCCATGCTTAAAAATGTATTCACTGACTTTGCAAATACTTCAGTTGGTACTATATCATATGCATTTGAATCGGCAGTAGTATGGTTACAATCTATACTAAAATATATGCGCTCTAGTCCACTGCTTATTAAGGATGCTACAATTTCTTCTGTAGTTAAATCCAAAATTCCAGATCTTTTTAGTAGCTCCCTATTTGCAGTCTTATAGTTACCAAAGGCTCCTATTAAACCTCCATTTGTAACAATAGTAGACCCCATATTTTTAGTTGATGCATATCTAATAAGTTCTATAAGCTTGTTGTATTCAACTAGTGGTTCTCCACCTGTCCAATAAGCTCCTATGATTCCTAAATCAGATGCCTGGTCAATTAGCTCTTTTATTTTTGTAGTAGCAATACTATTTTGTTGTCCGTTCCTTGATCTAGTTGTTTTATTTAGACAAATTGGACAATTGTTATTACAATCAGGCGTTATCGATATTTTAAGATGCGCTGTTGGTTGGAATAATTTATTCATATAGATTACCTCATGTTTATTTCATAATATATATTTCACGTTGATCTATAGGGAAAGTGACATATTCATCGTCTAGTAGTTTGACTACTCTTTTTTTATTAGTTTTATGTTTCAGTTTTAGAACTCTCTATCTGTCACATTCTAAATTAATTGTATATTATACTAATTATGCAAATTTTGTAAAATACCTCTATCTTTTTTTGCAACCATACTATAAATCTTAATAATATATCATCTCTTGCAAAAGAAAACTCCTATGAATTGAGGAAATTGCATATCTTCACCTCTAAGTAGACTCTAATCCTAATAGCAATTTATTTTCATCTATATTTCTAGTATTCAGCACATTGTAATAATTAGTAGATCAAATAATATTGTATTAATTATCTGCTGTTACGGAAATATTCTAGGTATAACCATAATGTCTATATAGAGCTGTTAACAATTTTTATTTGAGATGACTATGGTATTATGTAGTACTACACTGAATGTATAATTATTAAGAATCAAATTGATTTCATTGTTTGAATTATTAACTTAAGTCAATGCGTCATACCTATTTTTCAGCTACAATAAAATCAAAAGACTAGGAGGGAATAGGATGAGAAAATTTCAACAAGACACTAATCAGCTTCGTAAATCAGCAGTGATTGCAGGAGTATCTTTGCTAATCATGACAATAGCAGCATTCTTCTCATACGGCTATGTTCATAGTTCATTAATCATCGGTGGCAACTCGGTTGCAACCTTAAATAAAATTCAAGGGTCTACAGGTTTATTCAATGCAGAAATACTTGGATGGCTCATAATTTTAATAACGGATATTCTTGTTTCATGGGCATTTTATATCTATCTAAAGCCTATACATCAAGGATATTCATTGCTAGCTGCATGGCTCCGACTGATATATACTGCCGTACTGGCTATTGCAGTATCAAATCTTATTCAAGTAAACAGTTTGGTCAATCATAGCGGCGAACTATTCAGCCGTTCCATCAATACCCTTGCTTCTCAAGTCATGCTGTCTGTAATTACCTTTGAGTCAGTCTGGTCATTGGGTCTAATCGTGTTTGGCCTACATCTCTTAGTAGTGGGCCTTGTGGTGTTAAAAACTAGAACAATCCCAAAACCAATCGGAATTATGCTTTTCATGGCCGGTGTAAGTTATATGTTAATCCATCTCTTACATGGATTTTTCCCAATGCTAGAAAACATGACATCAACATTAGAAATGATTTTGAGTATTCCAATGATTGTTGGCGAACTAGGCTTTGGAATCTGGCTCTTGATTAAAGGTGGTAAAACACCTGTTTGGGATTAGTACTGGACTTTCAGGTTCGATCGCTCTAACCTCCGTTTTATACGACTAAGTGACTCAGGTGTTATCCCTAAAAAACTAGCCAGTTGATGCTGAGGTACACGGTCAATCAACTCCGGTCGCTTCTCAAGAAGTGCCTTATAACGTTCTTCTGGACGAGATGCGATAAAAGCTGCAAAGTCATCATGCATTTCACCCATGTTTTCTTCAGTCATCTTGCGTGCCATTGTTTCAAGCTCTGAATGCTTGTCGTACATCTGTTGCTCAATGGATAAGTCTCCCACGACGAGTACACAGTCTTCTAAACAGCTTAAGGAATATTTTGATACCTTGTCTGTAGTATGTTGATTAAAGATAGTCACCCCTTGTTCTTCTGTGAAAAAATTGAAGGTACTTTCTCTCCCGGCTTCGTCGACTGCAAACTGTCGGACACATCCCTTTAATACAAAGTAACAATTCTTTGGAACCTCACCTTGATGCAGAAGGATGGTTCCCTTTTTAAATTCTTCAATGGGTACATCTACAGCGATGGTCTCTAGCTCTGCTTCACTAAGGTTAGCAAATCGTTTCATGTATCGAATAAGAATATCTTTCATTTGAATCAAGCCTCCATATATGTCATATTAAGACGAATATTAATATTAATCCCTTTAGTGTATGTGACGTATATGAGAAAAATACTTTAGTTTCCCTAATACTCCCCATAACCATTATAGTATCACTTATTTATAGTATCGGTCATTACCCTGTTTTGAAATAATACTTCTCTGGTTTATTTTAAACTCACTAGAAGTTAAATTAATAAACAACTCTTCAATTGAAGCGGCACATGCAATCACACAAGCTATATATATCAACGCATACAATTGATCAAATACTAGTATCAAAGGCAATGTAAATAGAGCAATTCCTGCGACCTTATTTCCATAGGTATGAAGAATCCCAAATGTTTTATATTTTACAAATACGATTATTATTGACGCTAATCTAATTATTGAAATACTCGCTATCCATACAATTATTCTTAGTGACAATGTAATAACCGGATACACTCTAATTATTAGTACGAGAAAAAATATTAAATCAGCTATAGAGTCAATTTTTCCTCCTATCTCACTTACTGTAACAGTTCTTCTAGCTATGTATCCATCAAAAATATCACTAATTCCACAAACAAGATAAATTATAATAAATTCTATGCTTAAAGGTTCTATTAAAATTAAAGTCAAAGCAAGGAATATCCTCATAATTGATATATAATTCGCAATCTGCTTCATTATCTCACCCCTCAAAATACTTTTTACTATGTCTATACAAAATTATTTTACTATATACTCTATTGTGTATTTAATATTATCTATAAAATAATAAGAAATTAACAAGAAAATACAAAAAGCCCTGAAAACATATAATCTCCCAGGACTTTATCAACCAATAATCATTCAAATATATAGTTTATAATGTACAATATTACTTAACTTCTGCTATAAAAGACAATTCAACTAAAATGTCTTCTCTTGCCATCTTCGCTTCTACACAAGCTCTTGCAGGTTCAAATCCATCTTCTCCCATACATGCCAAACTTCGTTCATATCTTGGAATAATGAGATTTCCTTTAGGTAGATTGTAGTTAAAAGTATATGATTTTTATCAGAACCATACTTGTTTAGAAGATACAACATAACCGTTCCCGAGATATATATATTATCTAATTGACAATTATCATCATAGTTGTTATAATTTTTTTATTGATTGATCAATAAATGAAAGGTGGTGTCCTATTACAATGGAGAATTCTAAATTGGGTAAGAGGAATAGTAGAAAAGAAGATATTTTAAAAGCAGCAGTTTCTGTTTTTGCTCATAAAGGCTATTATCAAGCCACAACTGCTGATATTGCTAAAAAAGCGTCAATTTCTCAACCTTATGTATATAACTTTTTTGAAAATAAAGAAGAATTATTAATTGCAGCTCTTGTGCGTTCTTGGGATGATATTCTAGAAGCTTTTGGAAATGAACAAGTGAATTCTGAAAATATTGAGCAACAATTTATAGTAGCTTATGAGAAATTGCTGCAAACACATAAGGATGAAATATTACTACAAGTTCAAGCTCTTGCTATTCGTGAACCAAAGATTCAAACTGTCATGCAGGACGGGTTTAGAAAAATTAAGACTTATGTAGAAACTCGATTTCGCAAAGCAGGCATAGTTGATATTGATAGAAAAGTAATAGATTTTTTGGCTAGAGGTATGCTCTGTAATATTTCAACTTCATTGGATATGCCTGATTTAATGTTATAGTCTATATATATTATTTCTATTTAGAATAAGATAGTTGTGACTAGTTAGCTAGTCACAAAAAATTTAAAGTATTATTTATTGATTGATCAATAAATAATAAAATTACATTTGGAGGTCTGTAAAATGAAACATCTTATTATTTATACTCATCCTAATAAAGAAAGTTTGAATCATTCTATTAAAGAAAAAGTGTTAGAACAGCTCAATATGAATAATCATCAAGTTGAAGTTCGTGATCTTTATCAATTAGGATTTAATCCCTTAGTAACAATGGACGATATGAATGGTTGGTACACAGGTCAAGTGTCTTCAGATGTAGCAAAAGAACAAGAATATATCCTGTGGGCAGATGTCATTACCTTTATTTATCCTATATGGTGGGCAGGATTACCCTCAATGATAAAAGGATATATTGATAGAGTTTTTAGTTACGGTTTTGCTTTTAAATATACTGAAGGAATTCAACAAGGACTCTTAAATGGTAAAAAGGCTGTCATAATTAACACCCAAGGAAAATCTCTCGAAGAATATGAAGCTATAGGAATGGATAAAGCATTAAAAGTAACTTCTGACAAATGCACATTTGAATATTGCGGCTTTAGTGTCGAAGACCATATCTTCTTTGGATCTGCAAATAGAGCAGATGCTCAAATCGTTGAAATATGGATGGAGCAAGTGAAAAAGATAAAAAGTTATATTTAATTTTAATAAGTTACAATCAGAGTTGAGTCATGGCAATGATTTCCAATTCATTGCAACACTCAACTCTTAATTTTTATATAAAGTGTATTTGGAAATGTAAAAATGTAGCAGGTAGGGACAGTCTTTGCTTGCTTTGTTAGTGTAGACTCCTTTTATCTAACCACTCGGCACATGTTGAAAATACTAATTTCTATAGAAAACCACCGTCACTTATGGTAAGGTTCACCTCATATAATTCTAAAACATTATAATTGTGATATATATGAAATAAAAGATCATGGCTAACTGCTACGTTTTATTACCTTTATTATGTTTTAGCTTTACAGCACTGTATCCGTCCCTGGGCTTTAGACCTTGATGTAATCTTAAGAGATCATAAACACACATAAAAAAGCCCTAAAAGCTTAGATTTATATTCAAAGCTCCTAGGACTTTATCGATCGAAAATCATTCAAATATTAAGTTTACCATGCACAGCATTACTTAACCGCTGCTACAACAGACAACTCAACTAAGATTTCTTCCCTTGCCATCTTTGCTTCAACACAAGCCCTTGCAGGTTCAAATCCATCTTCTACCCATGCATCCCAAACTTCATTCATATCTTTGAATAATGAAATTTCCTTTAGGTAAATTGTAGTTGAAAGTATATGATTTTTGTCTGAGCCATACTTGTTTAGTAGATCTTCAATTTTCTCAAGTACAACCTTTGTTTGCTCTTTTACATCCTTGTCTCCGTCTCCACAAGTTTGCCCACATAAATAGATTGTTCCATTATGTACTACTGCACGGCTCATTCTTCCTGTACCTTCGTATCTTTTTATTTCCATAATCAACTAACTCCTTTATCTTTTAGTTATTTTTTATCCCTATTAATTATATTAAATTTCAAGGCTTAATTCAAACCTTCGAGATTGTCAGAGATTGGAATCAGATCCTATCAACTAGACAATGTATAACAGTAGGATAATATAATTTAAATATTTAAGAATATCAACGAGAGCATAATAACTCCTATGGCCACATTCTGTCTCTTATTCAATTTCTCTTTAAATAATGTAATATTAATAATGTTTACAAGTAATATAGTCCCCGTACTAAAAATAGGAAATGCAATTGATGCTTTTAGAGAATTCAATGATCTTACTAGAAAATAAGCAGTCAACTGATTAGGTATACCTACGAGAAGTCCTACAATAATATCATTCTTTGTAATTTTTTTATTTTTAATAAATAGTGTAATGGTACTTATAACTAGTGCAGTAGTGAATATATAAAATATATAAAGTTCTTTATATTCAATTTGTCCAAAGCTTTGATACATTTTAGAGTTAAAATCTCCCAAGCCTCCTAGAATAAATAGGAATAGCAAATCTATCTTCAGATTTTGCACAATATTCTTTTCTAAGGAAAGGTTGATAATTAATATCCCCGCTACTGCCATCAATATCCCAAGTGCTTGAAGTACCGTTGGTATTTCTTTAAAGAAAAAAATTGAGAGAATTGTTGGAACTAAAACTCCTAATTTCATGAATGTTGCAGAAAGTGCAGCACCATTCTTGTTTATGCTATATTGGTATAACCAAAAACTCGAAAAGTATATGCAACCTGTAATACTTCCTATTATAATGGCCCAAGCTCCTGAGGCTTCATTTGAAAACATAATGCCATTTGCAAATACTTCCTTAGCTTCGCTTCCAAAAGAATAAAAAAAGCTTGTACCAAAAATCTTCTTATTGGGTAGCAATAAATAGCTTATTATACAGGCAATAATATAGTTAAATGTTGTAATTGCTACTCGATTAGATTGCTTTTTCTCAGAAAACTTAAATATGATTGCTATCATACTGCTACAAAAAATTGCTAAAAATAGAGATATCATTTTTCTTCATCCTTACTAATATTAAGTCTATATCATTTCTTAAATTTTTTAACTACTTGTTTCCACAATTACTATAATATACGGATTCTTATAACTATGTCAAATAGAAAAAAGAATACTGATATAACAACTGGTAATTTCATTATCTCTTTTATCGCTTCTTCATATTTTCTTCATAAGTTTATCTTATAATATAATATAGATATCAACTACATAGTTATCATAAAACTATTAACATGACTTATTAAGTAAGGAGGTATATATTATGTGTGGATTTTTGGGTTATGGCATTGGTGGAAACAGTTGGATGTGGATGGTTGGATTTGGTCTAATCAGACTATTAATTGTAGCCACAGTTATCCTCTGGATCACTAAATTTGTTATTAAGAACAACAGGAGGCATAGTAATTTTTCAAATAATGCCTTGAATATTTTACATGAGCGATACGTTAAGGGCGAAATTGATGAGGAGGAGTATCTTCGCAAGAAGAAAGTTTTAGATATTTAAACTTTGTTAATTTCTTAGATTTATAGCAAATTGTTTGGGCATAGATATATTTTAAGGTACTACCAAGTTCAAGGTAGTACCTTATTTTAGTAATAGACTAGGCTTTCCTGAGCCATAAATGAACTCAATTATTTCCAATTCCACAATCTAACTTCTTCTATATTTATTCCTCTAACCCATTCTTCATTTTTCAATTTTAATATTTCCTTTGATGGTCCTGTAATCACTATACCGTATAACTTTACACCATTTTCATCAATATAATCTATTTTTTCTTGTACATTTCGTATTTTAAAGGTTATCTTCTTGGCCATTGATTCATATTCATTTACTAATTTTAGCGTCTTTATGAAGTTCTCGTTTCGTAAATCAGCACTTCCATATGAATCTACGGTTGGTGAACTCCTACTTTCACATACAACTCTGGTAAAGAATTTACCTTTTTCTACAGTTCTATTTCCTAGTATCCAATCATCATGATGCCATATAGGATAGTAGGGAAATCCTATTGCATTATGTATATACTCTTTATCCTTTCCTGTATCAACAGCAAACCAGAGTAAGTCTACATCTCTATCAATAAATTTTTTAAGAACTTCGTCTGTTTCATAGAATTTATCAAAGGATATATATGTCTCTGCTACAGTGCCCTCAGGAAGCTTTTCGAGTCTATCCCAATTGGTAAATTCATCAGATACATATTGTTCATTAGGATGGCAAAACATATTTCCATTATTGTAGAATAGGTTCACACCATTATTGCTCGGGAGCCCAAGAAGAAATTTTATATCTACATCACCAGCTCTAACTTCTTCTTCGCCAACTTTTTTTATCAATTTTGCCTTCATTTTCATAGTGAAAAATGGTCCAACGTTAGTATTACTAGCTCTAAAATTTAAATTTGGTTCAGTAATGGCAACGGTTGATTCTACAAGATCTCTGTATATTTCTATCCTATCTGGTTCTCCTTGAGCATAGAAAACACTTGTCATAATGCTAGTAATAAAAGTAAGCAGAATCATTATAATCGTAGCAGTCAATGCCTTTTGAAAGCTAGCCTTCCATTTGCTAACCTTTATTGCTCTTTTTTCTTTTTTATTACTTAAAAATAATTCTTTAGTTTTTTTATCGTTATCCCTATTCAATTCTTCGGCTAAAAATTCTTGGTATTTTTTGAGCTTTTCTAAATCTGCTTCAATCTCTTTTTTTTCTTTATCGGATAACTTACATTCAGAATATAATTTAAGTTTTTTCTTAAAATCATCAGACAAAACTATCATCCCCCTCTACATGTTCCTTAATTATCTTAATCCCTTTACTTCTTCCCTCAGCCTCTCAAAAAAGCTTTCCATGTATTTTTTTCTTTCTTCTGCAATCGCTTTGGCTTTTTTTGTATATAAACTCTCTGGTATTTTCTTGAATTTAACTTCAAATTCTATATTAGGTGGATGTTTTAATCTATTCTTAGGTTCACTTAATTCTGTTAAATTGACCTCTGTTTGTTTATGTTGAGATATGTCTTCATATAATTTGCTTCCATATTGAGCTGACATCATAAAAGATCTCACAATTCCTATGGCACCTATTCCATCCAATTTATCTGCGTCAAACAATATCTTAGCCTCTATTGTTCTTGGCTTACTATTACTTCTGTACCTATGGGATATAATACAATGTTTTATTTCTTCAATAGTATCTTTTTCATATCCTAATCCACTAAGTATCGAATCTGCCATCTCACTCCCCAATACTGCATGATCTATACTACCGGTAATATCTCTATCTTCCTTCACCCTTGCTATATCATGGAGTAATATAGCTGATATCAACACATCCATATCTACTTGTTTCTCACTCTTAGCAATTAACATCCCTAAATTATAAACCCTAAAAATATGGTCAATATCATGGGCTGAACATGATAGCTCTTCTTTAACACTTGCTAATATCTTCTCATATTTCTTATCTACACTTAAATTCATTTCTTTATTCATATTCTACTCCTTGAATGATCTATTATTTTCTAGCTCATAATTAACCATTTTTTCCCACAACCACTGTAATATATGTATTCTTATAGTTCTGTCAAAGGAGCAGATTATTTACTTCTTTTTGTTTTTCCTTAATCTAATTTCCTTCATTTTATAATATCCTAGTACAATTATAAGAACCTTATTTGAGCCTGTTCTATATGAAATCCTGCATCTGTAATCTCATCATTATCCAACCCATTATGGTTTATAGTATCAAAACTTTGAGGATAATATTTTTGATTAGGATAATTAATACACCATTCTTTTTCCCTCATGAGATTCTTATTTTAAATCTATTTCTCGTAATTTCCCGATATGGTAAAATAAAAATACTGTGCAAATGGAAAAGTATGATGCTATTATCTAGATTTCAAGGGATAAATTATAAGACTATAGATGTGGATTCCACATCTATAGTCTATCTTCTTTTCTATTCAGTTGCTATTTATCTAATTTAGCCTTCAAAGCAGCCAATTCATCCATTACCGTGCTATCTTCTTGCTCTAACTCCTGAAACTGTTTTTCCAAATCATCGGCAGCCATAATTTCATTTAGCTCCGATTCAGCCATTGCTTGGCTTTCAATTTTATCAACCTTTTCACTCATACGATTAAAGGTATCAAAAACACTGTTATCATTTAAACCTGACATTGTTTTTTCAATTGTCTTTTGAGCTTCTGCTCTTTTTGTTCTAGCTAATAATAAGCCCTTCTTATGCTTTGCTTCTTCAATTTTATTACTTAGCTCTCTCAAACTAGTCTTTAACTTATCAGTAGCAGCTTTTTGTGCCTCCCACTGAACTCTGTATTGATCGGCTAAGCCCTTATATTCTTTTTTTCTGTTAAGACCTGCAATAGCAAGCTTATCATCGCCCCTTGACACTGCTATTTCTGCTTTTTTTGTCCATTCTGAAACCTTCGCATCTTCTTCATCTAAAGACCTTTTTAATTTTTTTTCATCGGCAATTGCTGCTGCAACCTCCACTTTGGCTTTATTATATTGTTCACTCATTTCGATAATCATCTGGTTTAACATTTTTTCTGGGTCTTCGGCCTTTGAAATCATATCATTAATATTTGACTTGAAAACAGTACTTATACGATTAAAGATTCCCATAATGTACACCTCCATTAAATGATCTATGTCATAATAGTTTGAACAACAAATTCAGACAATAAACTGTAATGTTTAATTATTTTTTTGCCATAAATTAATGTATATGGTTTACATTCCCATATACATTATATACGTTATCATATATTAGTTTGAAAGTAAAGCTGTTGCAAAGAAACAATCATATTTAGCGATTTCCTAGCGAAACTTAATTTATATATATACAAATACTCAGCATTTCTGGGAGTTTTAGATATGTGTAAATTAAAATCTTTACTGTAATCTCTATAGATGTCTTAGGCAGGTTTAGCTATCCATATGATATCTTATATTTTAACGAAAAGAACTGATAAAATATTAATCTTCAAGATGCCAAAACTCCTTCCAAGTCTTTGGAATCCTAAGATGATTAGCGTATAGATATCTTATTAATTGTCCTTGATGTAGATACTCATGGCTCAGTAAGTCCAAGATTAATGATATCTGATTATCAGATAATTTTTCTGAGCTATCCATAAAATCGATAATTTTCTTCTCATATTCTCTCAAATATATTTCGACTTCTGCTTTATCATTTGCCTTTTTATCATCTAGAGAACATATCCACCCAAATCCTTGGTCCTTCAAAATACTCTTGTAATAACTCTCCCTCGCACCACCTACACAGTGCAGCTGTTGTCCCATTGTATTTGATCTTAGTCCCTTTAGATCATATCCATAGTTCTCTTCTTTTAGGGAACTTAGTAAATCATTATACATACTAAATATAAATTCAAGCTTCGCCTTTAAAATTCTCAACATATTATAGTTCCTCCTTGTCCTTTTATATCTATATTATACTAAACTAAGTATGACATCATTATGTCGTATTTGAAAATTTTCCAAATAAAAAATAACCCTAATGTTATCTATCAGAGTTATTAATATTATTTATCTATATAGAATAGAATGAAATATGTATCTTGTTTGTAAAAGGATTTTTAGAAATATATGATTTAACCTCAAACACTTCCTCAAGAATCTCCTCTGTTAATATTTCTTCCACTTCGCCGAAATATTTTATCCTGCCTTTCTCCATTACATATATATAGTCACAATAATTTGAAGCAATATTAAAATCATGAATGGCTGCAAATGTCGTCTTTTTTAAGGATTTTAGAATATCCATTATTTGAAGCTGATATTTTATATCGAGGTGATTAGTCGGTTCGTCTAGTATAATCATTTTTGCATCCTGAGTTAATGCTCTGGCTATAAGGACTCTTTGCTTTTCTCCACCGGATAGACTTAAAAAACTTCTATTATAAAAACCCTTTAGTCCTACCCGATCCAAAGAATCTAAAGCCATTTCCTCGTCATGTTTTGTATTACTATCCAGTAATCCCTTGTGGGCATATCTTCCCATTAAAACTATTTCCTTCACAGTAAAATCAAACTGATGGTTGTTTTCCTGAAATACAACAGCCATATTCCTTGCAACTTCTTTACTATTAACCTTTTCTATATCCACACCATTTAGATATATTGTTCCTTCATCTGGTCGATATAACCTATATATGTTCTTTAGTAGTGTAGACTTACCACATCCGTTTGGCCCAATAAGCCCAACTAACTTATTTTCGCTTACGCATAAATCAATATTATCAATTATTTTTTTATCATCTACTGAATACTGTAGATTGCATACCTCTAGTTTAGCCATTTTTGCCTCCAAAAGAATATGAGCTTTTTCTAATCAGCCATATAAAAAATGGTGCTCCTAAAAATGATGTTATTACTCCTATTGGAATCTCCTCAGGCCTTGCTATCATTCTAGCAAATACATCTGCCCAGGTAAGCAAGACAGCACCTAATAAAAGCGCTATAGTAGACACTCTTTTGTGATCAGACCCCACAAGGGTTCTAGATATATGTGGTACTATAAGTCCTACAAATCCAATTATACCCGTTAAAGATACTAAAAAACCTGTAAGAATACTCGTTAAGCATATAATTACATTTTTAAGAAATCTTGTATCTACACCTAAAGTAATTGCAACTGCCTCACCTAATAATAAGCTATTTAAACCCTTTGAAAATATAATTATGAATAAATAGCATAGAAGCACGCTGATAACCGGAAGTAATAAGTGCTTCCATTTCCCCCCAGCTAAACTACCGGTCATCCAAAATAGAGCTTCTTGAACCTTTGAAGTCTCCTTTGCGGTAAATATCAGGAAAGTTGTTATGCTTGAGAAGAGTGCTGCAATTGAAACACCAGTTAAGACTAATCGTGTGGATGAAAAGCTTCCATTTTGCCTTGCTAGTACAAAAACTATTATACTTGTCAGCAAAGCTCCTATAAATGCTCCCATGGATGGATTGTTTATCCCCAGAATATTAGAACTTCCAAAGACTATTACCATTACTGCTCCAGTGGAAGCTCCAGAGGATATACCTAAAATATAGGGATTTGCTAAAGGGTTTTTAGTTAGAGCCTGCATCATTATTCCACAAAGTGAAAGTCCTGCTCCAGTAGTTATAGCAAGTAGGGCCCTTGGAAACCTCAGGTTCCACACTATATTTTCAGTAGATTTTTTCCAAGTAGCTTCAAATACTTCATTTGATATCAGTTTATTAGCTATAATCTTCCATACCTCTCCAAAGTTTAAACTGACGGCCCCTAAACTAATAGAGGCTACCAGTGATAGCACAAGAATTACACTTAAAGATAAGCATAATACTATGAAGTATGATCTTTTATGAAAAATCTTCATCTTATTCAAACTTCTCAGGATAGAATCCCTTTGCTAACTCTTCTATGGCCTTAGTATTTCTAATTCCTGGCGACATATCTGCAAGTCCAATTTTAACAAATCGTTCTTCCTTTACAGCCTTTACATCCTTTAGAGCTGCATGTCCCTTTAAGAAGTTTAGCTTTGTTTCATAATCTGTATTACCATAATCAACAATAACTATTACATCTGGATCCTTGGCAACTACTTCTTCCCATGAAACTGTTGCATATCCTTTTTCGATTTCACCAAATATATTTTTACCCTTTGCCATTCTTATAATATCTCCACTAATTCCACCACCAGCTACTACAAATGGTTCATTCTCACCAGAATCGAAGGCAAAAACCTTTACCATTTTATCTTCTGGTACCTCACCTATCTTATCCTGTATTGCCTTTACTTCTGTCTTCATTTTATTGATTACTTCTTCACCCTTTTCCTCAACTGCAAATATCTTAGCTAAGTCTCTAAAGTCTTGATATACTGCTTCAAGTGATTCATTTCCACCTATAGATGTAGCTAAGTATGGGTGTATTCCATTTTCCATCATTTCAGTGGCTGAAGCTACTCTCTTTTCATTAAAGGCTGATGTCCATCCAGATACAAAGTCTGGTTCTACAGAGAATAGAACCTCCTTAGATGGATATTTGTCTGAAAGCACTTTTATACTTTCATAGGCTTCCTTAAATTCTGGATAGATCTCATTATCCATATAAGCTGTTCCTACCATTCTCTCCTCAAGTCCTAAGGCTAAAAGCATTTCCGTCATAAACTGAGACAGTGTAACTGCTCTTTCTGGCGCCTTTTCAAATACTACTTCATATTTTTCACCATGAATCTCGTAATTAAAGGTAGATGACTCATACTTATTCTCTTCTTCAACCTTAGTTTCTTCCTTTGGAGCCTCTTCCTTTGACGGCTCTACAACTTTAGTTTCCTCTACTGGCTTTGAGTTATCATTATTTGCGCATCCAGCGAAAGCTAATGATAATACTAAAATCAACATCATTATAAAAGATAATTTTTTCATTTGTATCCTCCTACTTTTTATTTTTTCAGTATTACATTTATCCCAAGTTATTCATGAAAAGTTTGAAATGGTGCAAATAATTTTGAATTTTTCATGAATAATTCGGGTTTATATCTGCGCAGATAAAAAAACCTAGCTAATCTTAGCTAGGTTTATCGTTTCAAATGTAATAAATGAAATTACAACTGATTAAACAATATCCTCCCACCGAAGACTTACTTGTACTAAATTCAGGCAGGTCTCCTGGCTCTGGCTTCTTCCTACTATCTAACCTTCCCATGATATATATCACAGTGGCATAAATTAGATTTCGTCCACCATTACAGTAGCGGGGGCTGCAGAGGCTTTAAACCTCTTTCCCTCTTAGTCTCTTAAAAGAACCTAAATTTGCATTTTATTCATTTTTTTACTTAGTTAATTATAGCAGAGACGATATCTTTTATCAATGATGAAATAAAGATTATTTATCCTATCTTCAAATTGAATTATCCTAAGAATGGGTTCTCCCATAATGGAAGCTTTCTACCTATACCCATCTTTACTGCATTTTGGAATACTCTATGAGCTTCTGATAAGTCATGGATTCCCATTCCAATCGGGTTAAAGAATATTTTTTCTTTTCTATCCTTTCTCCCCGGTTTATCTCCCACTATTATTTGTCCAAGATTTCCACGTATTTTTTCCTCTGGTATTACTCCATCTCTTACTGCTCTACAGCTAACATCTACTCCATGGTGCTTAACTTGATACCAGTCATCTACCACTACAAAATCCATAACTTTCAAGGCTTCTGTTGGAGTATCCCAGAATGAGATTTCACAATGCAGTGCTCCGTCCTTATACCAATCTCCGTTCACGTACGGTTTCTTGGCCATAGTTGCTGTACTGATGATATCAGAATCTCTAAAGACTTCTTCAGCACTGTCTACTATAACAAATTCTATATCAAGTTCCTTTTTCATTTTTGCAACAAATTCTTCACTTGTTTTACGATTTAAATCAAAAACCTTACACGCTTCTAGGGACGGCATACCTGCTTTTATAGCATGGGTCTGGGTTATCCCCTGTACACTTGCTCCTACAAGGCCCATTACCTTTGAATCAGGGTTTGCAAGATATTTGGCGGCAACTCCCGATGCTGCTCCTGTTCTCATTGCACTTACCAAGGTTCCATCCATTATACATGCTGGCATCAATGTCTCTGGATCAAGGATTATTATAACTCCATTAGCTCTAGGTAAATTATACTTTTCTGGATTGTGTGGTTTACTTGGAATGAATTTAATTCCACTAGTATTAACTGGTCCAATTAATCCTCTTTCTATTAGTTCCTCAGCATAATCATTACCTCCTAGGAATGAAGGCATTGACATCGCTCTACCTATAGTTTCTTCTGTCTCAGGACCTCCCCATCTGATAACTGGCTTTCCAGGTTGGATAAAATCATTTTTTCCATGAATGAAGAATGATCTTTCAGTGGCCTGCATAGTTCCCTTCATATCGTATCCACCAGCTTTTACACAGTCCTCTTGTTGCAAATACAAAAACTCCACTTTTCTACTCATTTTATAAGTTGCCTCCTCATTATTTCTAATTTTATTTACATCATTATATATAGCAATAGGCATGCCAAAATAATAAGGATATAAAATGATTTCTGTTTTGAAGTGGAAATGTATTTATATTTTCCTAGAGAGTCAATTTTTTAAATTGAGCTTGGAAAATATGACATGGGAATAGTCACCCGGATACATTTCAATGAGTGTATGTCAGGTGTGTCAGCCCTCATGTCACTTTTTCATCCGTGAAAGCAAAATATACTTTTTTAGTACTCTCTGTTTTGTTTAACTCCCCTCTAATTCATATCTCATTTTGATATATGAATATTTATAGTCCTTGTTATCTAAGCAATAATACGGCCGTTATCCTTTTAACATACAGCTACATCTCATTTTGAGATGTTATATCTCATTTTGATAGGAATAATTCATAAAATAATACTTTATAGATTACTTTACTTTCTCCTATCATTTCAACTCATAATCAAAAAAAAAATCATATCGAGATTTTAAATCTCAATATGATTTTAACTAGGTCAAATTATATTTTTTTATCTTTCTGTATATTGTTGCTCTACTTATACCTAGCTTCTTTGCAGCTTCAATTCTACCATTTTCTGTCCAGCCGCATTTATCCAAAGCCATCTTTATATGCTGCTTTTCTAGTTCTTCTAGGGTAAGGAATTCACCGATTTTCATATCAGCCTTCACATCCTTAAACTGAAAGGGTAAATTTTCTTTAGTTATATAATTGCTCGATTCCATATTAATGGCGTATTCAATTGTGTTCTGAAGTTCCCTTACATTACCCTTCCAATCATAATTTAAAAATACATCCTTTACTTCCTCTGACAGTCCGAGAATGTATTTATTGAATTTTGATGCATACTTACTGATAAAATGATCTGCTAAAACCAGTATATCTTCTCCTCTTTCCCTTAAGGACGGTATAAAAAGTGTAACAACATTTAGTCTATGGTAGAGGTCTTCTCTAAACTCTCCCTTTTCTACCATTTCATTTAAGGGCTCATTAGTTGCTGCTATTATCCTTACATCTATAGGTATACTCTTTGCTCCACCTACCCTCTCAATTTCTCTTCTTTCGATGGCCCTTAGTAATTTAATCTGCAAATATATCGGCATAGTTCCCACTTCATCTAAAAATAAAGTCCCCTTATCTGCTAAATAAAACTTTCCATGCTTGCCCATCTTATTTGCACCGGTAAAGGCGCCCTTCTCATATCCAAAAAGCTCACTTTCTATTAAGGCTTCTGGTATTGCTCCACAGTTTATTGCAATGAATGGTTTATTACTCCTCCTGCTTGATTCATGAATTGCCCTAGCGAAAAGTTCCTTTCCCGTTCCAGTCTCTCCTGTCAGAAGCACAGTGGAATCATTTTGCGCCACCTGCTTCACCTTCTCTTTAAAGTCAGAAAAGCTTCTATTTTCCCCAATTATTTGGTCAAATGATATAGTACTTTGTTTTTGAGAGATGGTATAGGCTAATTGCTTCGTATCCTTATAATCTTCGAATAGATAAATAGTCCCCTCTAATTGCTCATTAACTACTATAGGCTTATCTATATACAACAGATCAATATGCTTGCCGTTTACGGTTTTACTAATCTCTCTATATTGCATAGGCCTATTTCCATCATTATTTACATCTATATTTATTTTAGGCAAAATTTTCTTAATATGTTTATTCTGTATTTCTTCTTTATTCATTTGCAATTTTTCTTCAATAAACCTGTTAACATCCATTATCATGTCATCTCTATTTAGTATAATAATACCCTTATTAATATTATCGATAACCGTATTCATAAGCTGCGCATAGGTCTTAACCTGCTTTAACATCTCATATTCTTTTACTTTAGCACCTATGAGGTTACCTATCTTATCAATAAAATCAAGCATGGCATGGGCATTAGAATCTATTAACTTTTCTTGCGCCTCACTAACCGCCGAAAACCCTATAACTCCAATAGTCTCTTCTTCATTTTTGATTACTGAATATACGGCTTTTTTATATCTACACTTACCATAGTTTGGACAGAACTTACAGCTCTCTTCTTCACCAGGTCTATCTACTATTACATTTTTCCTGCCCTTTAATAATAATTTACTAATTATTCCTTGCTCAATAATTTTTCTACCTATTAAAGTTTTCACCCTGCCGCTTCCCGCTACCCAGCAGAAGTTTTCATCTACCACTTCCACATCTAGTTTCAAAGCCGCACTGGCAGTTTCTGCAAACTGTTGCACTACATCTTTAATTTGTCTCAAGCTGCTCATATAAAAAACCTCACTTGATAACTAGTCTTTGAAAAAATATCCTAACTCTATATTAACTATAATTATAATACTATCTCCCTAATTCTTGTATACTTTTCGACATTATTTTGGTTTTTTTATAGTTTTCAAAGGCAATCCATGTCACAAATAAAAAAGGGCGCTGTCTCACAAAAATATTTCATGAGTTCAGCCCCACTTATTAGATCATTTAAAATTCTAAATTGTGAACTTGAGCTAGAGTATTAATTACAGAAAAAATCAGTACAGCGGCAAGATTTGCTGTAGTCTTATCTTGGTCAAATCTTGGTGATACCTCAGCAATATCAAAACTTATTACTTTATTAGACTTCAATATATACTTAATAAACTTCAGTACTCTTTCTGGTTCTAGCCCTAGAGACTGTGTTGCGCTCACCCCTGGGGCAAATGCTGAAGAAAATACATCGGAACATATTGTCACATAGATATGATCATTTAGTTTCATAAAATCATATAATCTTTCAAGTACACTCCAATTATCGCTATTTATAATATCTTTTGCTAGGATGTAATCTGCACCAAGTTTATTTGCTGTCTTAAATAAATCTCTAGTATTACTGTGTTTTTGTACACCAATACAGAAATATGAGTATTTTAAATCCTTGTCCTTACACTTATCAGCAATTTGTCTAAACATAGTTCCTGAGCTGCCCCCATTTGGATAGGGTCTGATATCAAAATGGGCATCGAAATTTATTATACCAATATTAGGTTTATCGTTATTCTTAGCTAAATAATTTAATATACCATTGTAATGTCCAAAGGCAATCTCATGACCGCCTCCTAAAACAATAGGAAAAAGATTTAGACTTAGGATTTTATCTACAGTCTTTGAAAGCAGGCTCTGACTGTCTTCTAAAGTTGCATTTTCACAAAATATATTTCCTGCATCAAATAATTTAACATCCTCTGAAAAGCAGCAAGGTAGATTAGCTAGTTCCCGTCTAATACTTCTAGGGCCCTTAGCAGCTCCAGCTCTCCCTCTATTACGCTTAACTCCTTCATCACAGCAAAATCCAATAAATGCAAAGCCTAGTTTACCTGTATATGGAGTTAAATCTTCTCTTCTCAAATCAATATTTTCAATCCATTGATGCCATCTAAAGGCGTCAAAATTACTCTCACTATCAATTCTTCCTTGCCAAACTGTCTCGTCAATAGTTTTGTAATTTTCTTCAAACATTTTGTCCTCCTATTTTATAGAGTTCACATAGCAAAACTTAATTTATACATGTCCAAATACTCAATATTTATGAGCGTTTTGGATATGTATAAATTAATAGTGTTCCTTGAATCTCTATAGTTTTGTATTCAACTAATATTAGTTGAAAGTACTATGGTTGTCAATAATATTTTTTGTGAAATACATAGATATTAATTGTCATATAATCGTTGAAGCTTGAAAATTTGCTAAATGAAAGTAGTCTCTGAGATTTTCTTAGAATTCTCAGAGATTATTTTAATAACTTAGACTCCTCTAGAGAGGATATATATATATATATATATATATATATATATAT
>JMSU01000037.1_pt1 | contig 94052 bp, 105 predicted proteins | sample 179011 | NCBI WGS metagenome assembly JMSU01 (sample SAMN02769580, study PRJNA246767) | bioreactor metagenome | isolation source: Culture-1 Bioreactor ArsB derived from microbial biomass from the upper 2 cm... | place: Germany: Bremen | collected day 87 after inoculation
GAAGCCTAGACTTTTGTAGTCTAGGCTTTATATATATCTAAAACTTTTCAAGAAAATCCATAGCAAACTTAAAATATAATTCAGTACCTATAGCCAAACTGTCTTCATCTAAATTGAATCTTGGATGGTGATGAGGAAAATCTGCTTCCTTTTCAGCACTGCCAGAGCCTACGAAGGCTATCAAACCCGGTATTCTTTCAAGATAGTAAGCCATATCCTCACTGCCCGTTGTCTTATCCAACTTGACTAACCCTTCTTCTCCAAGCATGCTTAAAACCGTTTCCTTAGCTAGAGAGCAACATTTCTCATCATTAATAGTTGGTGGAGTTCCAAGAATATATTGAAACTTTGCCTTGGCGCTGTATGTATCGGCTGTATTTTGAACATATCGTTCTATAATTTCTGGAAGCTTCGACCTTACCCCTGGATCAAAGCATCGTACAGTTCCTTCTAGGTGGGCTTCACCAGCAATAACATTAAACCTTGTTCCAGATTTAATTGATCCTATTGAGAAAACAACTGTATCTAGGGGACTTATTTCTCTACTGATGATTGCCTGGGTATTCATAACAAGAGATGATGCAACGACTACAGCGTCAACACCTTGATGGGGCATTGAGCCATGGCCACCCTTACCGATAATATCTATGATTACATGATCTCCGGAAGCCATTCTAGGACCGGGATCTACTGATATTTTGCCAGTTTCAAGACCTGACCACAGGTGGAGGCCAAATAAGCCATCAATACCCTCTAAGACACCTTCATCAATCATTTTCTTTGCTCCCTGAACCATCTCTTCTGCCGGTTGGAAAATTAGTTTAATAGTCCCTTTAAGTGAGTCCTTAATTTCATTTAAAACCTTAGCAGCGCCTAAAAGCATAGCTGTGTGACCGTCGTGACCACAGGCATGCATTACCCCTGGATTCTGAGATTTATATTCTATATCATTTTTTTCAGTGAGTTCAAGGGCATCCATGTCTGCTCTTAGAGCAGCGGTTTTACCAGAAAATCCGCCTTCTATAGTACCGACAACTCCTGTTCCGGCCATTTCAATATAAGGAATCTCCATGATTTGCAGTTCTTCCTTTACTTTCTTTGATGTTTCAAATTCACTCCAACTAGGTTCGGGGTTTGCGTGAAAATGCCTCCGAAGTTTTATAACATAGCCTTTTTCATTTTCTAATAATTTTTTATAATCCATTCCAATCCCTCTTATCTATATAGAATACGAAGCATAAACAATTTATTGAACTTTATATGAATGATCTAAGTACTATTTATTTGAGCAAATTGCATAATTACCATTTCAAAAAATTAACTACTAAATATAGTCTTAAAATCCCTAGAGCTATAATACATTTATTATGCAATTGTGCCAAGTTAAAATTATGCAGTTGCCTCATTTAAGAAATCAACTGCAAATTGAGCATATAAAGCTGAAGCTGTTTCAAGTACATCTTCATCGATATCAAACTTAGGGTGATGATGGGGGAAGTATCCGAGTTTCTTTTCATTTCTTGTGCCAACAAAGGCAAAGGCTCCCGGTACCTTTTGTGTAAAGAAAGAGAAATCCTCTCCACCTGTGGTTTTTTCGTAGGTGATCAGCCCATCTTTTCCACTTATTTTCTCAACTGCACTTTCAGCTATAGCTGACATTTTAGGATCATTTATTGTAGGGATAACAAGCTGCTCATAGTCAACATGAGCTGTTGCTCTGTAGCTTTTGGCAGTATTTTCGGCTACCCTTGTAATCATTTCCTCAAAAGAGTCATTAACTTCCATGCTAAAACATCTTGTAGTTCCTTCAAGGTAAGCTTCACCGGCTATAACATTAAATCTCGTTCCTGAATTAAATATACCTACACTTATTACAGCAGGATCTAAAGGGCTAATTTCTCTACTAACAAGGCTTTGAAGATTCATAACTATTGCGGAGCCAACAAGTAATGCGTCTACACCTTGATGAGGCATAGAGCCATGACCGCCTTTTCCAGTTACATTTATCTTATATATTCCAGCGGAGGCCATACGTGGTCCTGCTTCGACAGAGACCTTACCAACCTCGGCATCATTCCATACATGAATGCCAAAGATTCCATCAACACCCTCCATGACACCTTCATTTATCATTTTCTTAGCTCCCTGAGCAACTTCTTCACCAGGCTGGAAAAGTAATTTTACAGTTCCTCTAAGCTCATCTTTCATATCATTTAATATTTGGGCAGCTGTAAGAAGTCCTGCGGCATGGGCATCATGTCCACAAGCGTGCATAATTCCATCAACCTTTGATTTATATTCCATTTCGTTGGCTTCTGTTACCTCCAAGGCGTCTATATCGGCTCTAAGGGCTATAGTCTTACCTTCGTTAGCTCCTTTAATGATTCCAACTACTCCAGTTCCAGCCACTTTACTACAATCTATTTTCATCTTTTCTAGTTCTTCAACGATTCTATCTGAGGTCCTTATTTCTTTCATACTGGGCTCAGGATTCATATGAAATTCTCTTCTCAAATCAATAGCATATTGCTTATGTTTTTTGGCTAGTTCTTTAACATTCATTTAGAGCGCCTCCCCTTTATCAAGTACTGTATTATATATAAGTTCAATACCCCTTTGTAAGTCCTCATAATCAGTCCACTCCTCTGGACAATGACTTCTGCCATCCTTACTAGGTACGAAAACTAAACCAACATCTGTTATTGTAGACATGATCATTGCATCATGTCCGGCACCGCTAAGCATTTTAATGTATGAAAAGCCACTTGTCTGGGAATTTTCCTCAAGACTTTTTATTATTTCCTCAGACATTTTAACTGGACTTACATCCAGCATTTCTATTATCTCTACTTCTACGCCAGAAGCCACAGTTTCTGTATTTAAAGCCTCAACAATATTATTCTTTACTTCATTTATACAGTCGGAGTTTTTAGATCTGATATCAACGGTGAATACAACTTCTCCAGGAACGATATTAGCTGCTCCAGGCTTAATATTAAGTATTCCAACGGTAGCCACAGTGCCTTCTCCAGTATCCTTGGCATAGTTATCGATTTTGCAGATAACCTTAGAGGCTGTACTAAGAGCATCGGATCTCATATGCATTGGAGTAGTTCCAGCATGGTCAGGTCTACCTTTGAGTATAACTTTAAATTCATTGATACCAACTATAAAATCTACGATACCGATATCCTTATTGTTGGATTCTAAAATAGGACCTTGCTCAATATGAAGTTCAATAAAGGCCTTGATATCCTTAGGATTTCTTTTGGCATTTCCGATTGCCTCTGGATTAAAGCCAAAATCCCTCAGGGCCTTGGCCATGGATATACTTGCTTCGTCCTTATTACTATGTAATTGATCTATGGATACTGCACCTGCCATTGCCCTACTTCCAAATACACCGGAACCGAATCTGCCTCCTTCTTCTTCAATCATACCGACAAACTCAATAGGGTATTTTGTTTTTACATTATTTTCCTCAAGACATCTCATGATCTCCAGAGCCATGACTATACCAGCGGGACCGTCAAAGTTACCGCCATTTTTTACGGAATCAAAATGAGAACCTATCATGATTACAGGAAGATTATCATCGCTTCCACTTCTTCTACCGAATATGCTGCCGGCAGGATCTTCATAAACATTGAGACAGAGCTTTAAAAGCTCATTTCTTATGTATTCCCTTGCACCTTTGTCTTCAGCCGTAAGGGAAAATCTTGTAAGCCCTTGGCCGGGAGTGGCGTTAAATTTTGAGAGTTCTTCGATGTCTCTTTTAATTCTATCCAAATTTGTTTTCATAATATTTACCTCCAAAATCCTATAGTATCAATATTTCATGAACTATCTTTGCTGATTTCGATAGAATGGCACTAACATTACAGTATTTTTCTTCAGATAATTTTATTGCCTTCTCTAGTTTATCTATATTCAAGTCAGCACCCTTGAAAGAAAACTTGAGATTTATTTCCTTATATGTTTTTGGACTGCTTTCATCGGTTTCACCTATTACTTCTACATTCAAGCTTTCAATTCCTACCCTCATCTTATCAAGGATCATTTTCACGTCTACTCCCATACATCCGCCAAGTCCTACTAGAAGCATTGGCATGGGAAGAAATCCTTCATTATTACCTCCAAAGGAGGGACTGATATCCATAAAAACTTCATGACCAGACTCATCGATTGCTTTGAACTTCATCTGACCTTCCCATGAGCAGTTTATTTTGTGGGACAAAGTAATTCCTCCCTTCACCATATAGAGAAGGGGGTGTCTCAGAATGATGAATTTCTGCGTTAATTGAAATTTCATTCATTCTGAAACACCCCGGGGCTGAACTCATAAGATGATTTTATGAGACAGCCCCTTCTACCTATGGTTATTAAATATTTTAATTTACAATAAATTAGTGAAGATGCCGGCTATTATTACGGATACAATTGTAACCGTTGTGAATCCACCAACAAGCATTTTAGGAAGCATTTCATCCATGAGGAATTTATTCTCCTCTTCGGTTTCTGCAAGGGCCTTTGCGGCTTCCTCTGTAAGGATATAGTTTGGAGGGAAGCCATAAAGTGCTGTAAGGGCTACAGCAAAGGACATCTCCTTAGTATATCCTAATCTCTTTCCAACAAACATTGAAAGAACACACATACCGAATACACCTAGAAGTATTATTCCTGCAAGAGGAAGAGCTATCTTACCAAGCATTGCAGGTGTAGCCTTAGCAAGGCCGGCAAATACAAATGCCATAAGACCTGTAATCAAAAATCCAAAGGAACTTGAAAGATTTAGAGGTCGTTGTTCTACAAAACCTAATTCCTGAGCAATTACACCAAAGAAGAGACACATTACAAAGGGTGAAATATTAACCATTGGTTTAATCAAGTTAGCAAAACTCACGGCAGCCCATGCAGTTATACCTAGTTTGGCAAGGATAATATAGGTAGTTACATACTTTTCTGGAAGAGCAGGTATAAGTTTTTTCTTAGTATTAGCTTCTTCTGCTGAAGCAATCTCATCAACATGGGCATTGCTAAATTCACCACTTCTAAAGCCATTTAAAAGTCTTGTACCTTCTTTTTTTAGCATGATGGCTGTAAGAGGATAACCGATGAAGCCCTGCATTACATAAGTAACAATAGCGAGCACGGCTAAGTTCTCCATACCCAGTTCAGTAGCAGCTTCAGACATAATGATTGCAGCAACAATACCCCCGGTAAGTGGAGGTGTAGCTATTACAACTGTTTCCCAACCGAAAAGAGCTCTACCTATTGTAAGGGTAAGGAGGCAAATACCTACAATACCAACTAGCGCAACAGTAATAGTTTTCCATTGGCTAATTAATTCCCTAACAGTTAACAATGTACCCATATGGGTTATCAATAAATACATGGATAAATAAATGATTGGTTTTTGGAATCCAGCAAGAGCAACAACGTCTTGAGGTAAGAAAGTCCAAAATCCAAATAAGAATAATAATGCAGCAACAAAAACCGACGGAATAAATGCTTTTGACTTAGTGGACACTATGTCGCCAATGGATAAAATCACTAGAACGACAGAAAATGCCATTAATAAACTCATGTGTAAACCCCCTTATTTTAATAATCATACCTATATTCTAAATATTCTATCAATTTTGAACTCAATTTTCTATGTTGTTAGCAACAAAATTTAATAGACAAATTTGGTGTATTTTTATATGATTAAAATAAGGAAATCTATAGTACAAATTTACATTAGGAGTATATTATATGGATAATTCATTAAAAAAAATTAATAAGCTGCAGGAGCTGTTAGAAGCTAGCAAATTGTTAAACTCAACCCAAGATACAGATTACATATTGAAATTTTTATTAAAAAAGTCCCTTGAACTAATAAAGGGTGGAGATACGGGAGTAATTTTTCTCTACAATAAGGCTACGGGTCTGTTGGACATTAGAACTTTTGTAGGTTTTGACGACAATATTGTAGAGGTTAACCTGTACCCTGGAGAGTCTATGACGGGAATTGCTTTTTTAAAACAGAAGCCAATTTTTTTTAGTAACTCAAAGGAAATAAAAAAGGCTATGGGAACAATGCGTGAGAAAAATATGAACCTAGTTGAAAATTCTATAAATAAAAAGCCCAATGAGCTTTTAGGTTCTATATGTTGCCCCTTAATATATAGGGAAGAATGTATAGGCGTAATAGTTATAGATAATTTTGAGAACAATGCGGCACTTACACAGGAGGATGTATCTCTTTTAGAAGCTATTTCTGTACAGGCAACTATTGCTATAATTAATGCGCAAAACTATGAAAGACAATTAAAAAATAATGATGAGTTAGAAAAGTATAATAAAATGTTGGAGCTTGAGAGAAATAAGTATAGATATTCCACGGGATTACATAGCAGATTTACAGAAATGGTGTTAAATGGATGTAGTGTTGAGGACATTCTTTCGGAAATAACCTCATTACTGAATAGAGATGTATTTATTATTGATTTATTTTACAATATTTATAATCACAGCTTTAGTTACTATACTAACTTAGATAGGATTAAAGAAGTAAGCCATGATTTAATAAAGTATCTACGAGAGAACGAGAAATCTAATTATTATAATGGCCATAAGGACCTTTATTTCTATTTTTCACCTATAATGGTGAATATGGATACCCTAGGCTGGCTTTGCGTTGTATCAGATAACAATGATTATTCTGAATTAGACAATGTTACAATTGAAAGAGGTGTAACTATACTTGCCCTTGAGCTTTTAAAAATCAATGAACTTAGTCACATGGAGCAGGCCCTTAAGGGAGACTTCCTTGAAAGCCTTATCATGAATCAAAATAAGGATTACATTGTAAAATGTTCTAAGAATTATAGATTTAGCTTTGAAAGGAATCATCAAATAGTTATTATTGAAGTAGAAGGAGATAAAGGGGTTATTAGCCAAAAAAAGCATGAAAAGGAATTAAAGAAATATATGAAATATTATTATAATATTATAAATGAAAAAATAAATAGGGGCTTTTCAAATTCTATAACGATGATCAAAGGAAATAAGATTGTTGTCATATTAGAATTAAATACCGATTACAATAGAGAAAAGATAAAGATCTTTTTAGATAATATTGTTACAGAGAATAATATAAGTTTCTTCAGTAGGTATGGCAAAAAGAGGGTTAGGGCAGGAGTCAGTGATGAAATAAATAGCCTTGATGATTTCAAAATATCATACTTTAATGCAACACAAGCCCTTAGAATGACTAATGAAATAGAAGGTGAAAATCTATATTTTTTTTATGATGATCTAGAAATCAAGAAATTTCTTTTAAAGAATGACAAGAGAGACCTCGAGTATTTTATTTCAAGAACCTTAGGACCTCTTTTAGGATATCAGAAAAATTCAAGAAATGAATATCTTGATACTCTTAGAATTTATATCAGGAGTAATGGGAATTGGACCTATACAAAGGATTATCTTCATATACATGGGAATACTCTTAGTTATAGATTGAAGAGAATAATGAACCTATTAAATATAGATTTAAATGACTATAATCAGAGACTTAGGCTTCAGATAGCTTTTGAGATACTTGATATACTTCCATTAACGGATAAGATTAATGGTTAGTAAATAGAGAAACGAGCTAAAAAAGATTTTTCTTAACTTGTTTCTATTTACTAACTATATATCACACCACTTTACAGATGATTTAAATACATTGTTATTTGTATGTTTGTTTATCCCCTCAATATAAAAAGAATCACTAATATCTTCAAATGAACCTTGAAAAATTGCAATTTCATCTCCAAATTTAACTTCAGATAAAAAGTTTATTTGCATTTCTTTTATCTGCTTTTCATTAAAGGTAGCCTCAGAAAAACTGTCCAGTATCAATTCAACGTACTTAACATTATTCATATGTTTATTGATATCAATATCTATATATCCAGCTTTTTTCTCAAGAACAATATCTTTGTTTTGAGATTCTAAAATTTTTCCGGGGACTTCTAATAATGCATGTTCATCTTTGAAATTCCGTACCTTTTCTAAAAAAATCGTAGGCCTTTTGGGACGCATTTTTTTACTATCTATTATTAACCATGCTGAGGTCGCTTTACCAATAACTTCATCCTTGGAGTTATAAATTTTAAAATCTCTTAGGGCAAAGAGTTTATCAATACCCTTAGGCCAAGTTTCAATCTTTATTTCATCTCCCAGTTTAGGAAATTCAATCATTTCAATTTTAACCCTAGAAAGAACCCAAAACAAACCTTCTTGAGATAGGTCATCAAGACCTACATTCAAGCTTTCAGCATGATTTGTAGCTACCTCCTGCATAAAATTAAAAATAGAACTCAACTTTACGTTATTATTAAAGTCAGCATCATATGTATGTATCTTAAAGTCTTCAATCCATGCTAAATTCATATGTTTACTCTCTCCTTAATAGGTATAAACTCATTATAGGCATTTCTTCTATGGAAACTCTAACAAGAATTATAACTCTAATTCAAAATATTTGTTAAATAAATTGGTAATATATCTAAATTATAGCAGTAGATAGTCGGATTGTCATTATTCATTTGTAGATACAGGGAAGGGGATAGATCTTTTCTATTTTGATCCTTGAATGGTCATTCAGTAAAGGAATTCTTAAAAAAAACTAGAATATCAATTATATATAGATATTTGATGTTCTAAGGAGAAATACAAATGAAGGAAAAAAGAAAATGGTTTCTTAAATTAATTAAAATAGTATTTTTATCACTGCTTTTTTATATGGCAGTTTATTTTGAGAATGCCTCTGGCGATAGATTGTATATGCTTTCATCATTATTTATAGTATATATTATTTTAGGTATTGCCAGAAAAGGATTATATAGTAATGAGATGTTGCTAAGCGCTTCCTTCTTGGTAGACATAGCTGTAGTCTATTTATTGGAGCATAATTCCAGATTTCTTATAAATTACTTTTTTCACTCCTTCTATATAGTAATTCTATTGGAGGTATCGCTGACCCTTAAAAGGGATAAGAGCTTGATTATAAGCATAATATCTGTCGGAGTATCGCTCATAAAGTACATGCTGTTAATATCTTATAATAATAATCTTGCAAATCTATCACAGATGGCATTTTTCCTATTGATAAATGCCCTTATATTGGTGATTGCAAACTTTGCTCAATATAATAGAGAAGAAAAGGAAAAAAAGGAGTTATTGTATAACGAGTTGTTGAAAACCCATAAAAAACTTAAGGAATATTCAGATAAGGTGGAGGAGCTTGCCGCCATAGAAGAACGAAATCGTATAGCTAGGGATATACATGATACACTGGGTCATAATATGACTGCTCTGATTATGCAGATGGAAATGTCTAGTTATATGATGGATGAGGACGCCGATAGGGCTAAGAAGTTGATGAACAGTGCTAAAGAAATGGCAAGACAGGGCCTATTAAGTGTAAGAGAGGTAGTGGAGACCTTAAGGATAGAAGAAACAAAAAAAGAAGTGAATTCTATAGAAGGGTTAATAGATGAATTTTCTAATGCAGCGGGAATAGAAATTGAGATTGAAATCGTTGGAGAGTCAGCTAAAATACATACTGATGTAGATATCACATTATATAGAATCGTTCAAGAAGCCTTGACCAATGCTGTAAGACATGGGAAGGCAACAAATGTTAAAGCAATAATCGTGCACAAAAATGATATTATTGAGTTTGAAATTAAGGATAATGGTGTCGGTGCCAAAAAAATAAAAGAAGGTTATGGACTAAAGGGCATGAAGGAAAGGGTCACTAGCTTGAATGGGAAGGTAAAATTTCAATCAAAAAATGGATTTACTGTGAAGGGATATTTACCGAATTAGAAGTAAGAAGTGGGAGGTGGGATCATGATAAATGTACTTCTGGTAGATGATCAAGAAATATTGACTGAAGGTCTTAAGATGATTCTTAGCAAAGAAGAAGATATTAATATTTGTGGAGTCGCAAACAATGGGAAGAAAGCCTACGAACTTTGTAAATGGAATAAACCCCATATAGTTCTTATGGATATTAAAATGCCAGAAATGGATGGGGCAAAAGCTACGAAACTTATAAAACAAGATTTTCCTGATATAAAGGTGATAGTACTGACAACCTTTAATGATGATGAATATATCTACGAGGCCTTAAAAAACGGAGCATCGGGGTATTTATTAAAGGATGCCACACCAGGAGAAATAGCTAAGGCCATTAGAACAGTGGACGAAGGAGGTGCCCTGATACAACCAGAGGTAGCCACAAAGGTAATAAATAAATTTTCTGAAATGGCAAAGGGATCAAGATGTGAAAATATTGATAAGAGAGCAGAGTTTCTAACAAATAGAGAAAGAGACATTTGTAGACTGGTAGGAGAAGGAAAGAATAATAAGGAGCTTGCAAAGGAGCTATATCTAAGTGAAGGAACGATAAAGAATCACATTACAAAAATTTTAAGCAAACTTGAGCTGAGGGATAGAACACAACTTGCTATATTTTCAGTAAAGAATGACTTATAAAGTTTAAAAATAATCAGCGTTAGAAAAAATATATAAAATGAGCTATAAGGGAGTGCAAATTATGTCCTCTTCTAAATCTCCATTAGATTATATTGATGCGATCTTTATATCGGATACCAGAGGTAATATTGTTCACGCTGCTAGGTACAATAAGCGGTTAGGGGAAAATGGCATAATAACAGATTATACAAAATATATAAACAAAAACATTTTAGAAATTTGTCCAAGCCTAAGGGCAGAAAATAGTTCTATATTGAGATGTCTAAAGGAAGGTCGGCCAATATATAATGAATATCAAGAAGCTGTAAATCTAGAAAACACCATGTTCGCTACTCAAAATCTGACTTTACCTATTATAAGAGGCGGAATTGTAATTGGAGCTATTGAATTATCTAAGGATATTACTAATATTGATCAAATTAGTAACCCAAAAATGAAAAACATTAAAGGTTCAGAACTTGAAATGGCTATTAATAAAGATTTGTATAAATTTCAGGATATAATTACAAAAAATAATAAAATGATAAAAAATATTGAAAAGGCAAAGCTGGCAAAAGACACATGGTCCCCTGTACTAATCTATGGAGATACGGGAACTGGAAAAGAGTTGTATGCACAGTCAATTCATAGTGAAGGCATAAGGAAAAATAAACCATTTATTGCACAAAATTGTGCAGCGCTACCAGAAACTTTGTTTGAAAGTATTTTGTTTGGCTCAGAAAAAGGAGCCTTTACTGGAGCAGTTGATAAACCAGGACTATTTGAGTCTGCCAATGGAGGAACATTATTTTTAGATGAGATAAATTCAATGCCTATAGACTTACAGGCTAAATTATTAAGGGTTTTAGAAAATGGAAAGTTTAGAAGAATTGGTGGTACGAAGGATATAAGTGTAAATGTGAAAATCATTGCGGCGATGAACGAAAGTCCTATTGATGCAATAAAAAATAGAAAGTTAAGAGAGGATTTATTTTATCGTTTAAATGTAGTGAGTTTAAAGCTACTCCCCTTGAAAAGTAGGGTAGAGGATATTGATCTATATGTTAACTACTTTATAGAAAAGTTTAATTATGCTATGGATAAATCCATTGAGGGAATAACTGACCAGGTAAAGGTCTTGTTTTATAAATACCCCTGGCCTGGAAATGTAAGAGAGTTAAAGCATATAATTGAGTCAGCTTCACATTTCATTCAAGAGGGTAACATAAATATACAGCATTTACCTGCATATTTATTGGATTCCATTTTAGATCAAAATTCTACTAAAAAAGAACAGTATGATGATAGAAATATTATTTTTACTAAAGAGAAGGATGAAAAATCTCTATCTAAAATCGTAGATGAATATGAAAGAAAAATCATATTATCTACATTGATAAAAGCAGAGGGAAATGTTTCGAAAGCTGCTAGACTTCTGAGTATTCCTAGACAGACATTAAAATATAAAATTCAAAAGCACAGCATTGAAATATAAGCATGGCGAAAACTCGCCATGTTTTTTCAATTGTGACAAGTTTTAGCCATATTTTCACCAAAACTTGTCACAGTAATAATAAGACATTTTTTTGAGACAAAGTGATAGTTGTATAATTAATTATGAAAATTATTAATAATCTGAGAAAGTTAAATTATTAACTATAGATTTTTTTATTTTGGCACATGAATTGCTATGTATAACTAATAGTTTATCGCGATAACTAAATAATTATGGAGGTGCAAAGATGGGTGATTATGGAATTTTGGCAATACTGCCCGCATTGATTGCTGTTATTTTAGCTTTTGTAACGAGAGAAACCATACTATCGTTATTAATAGCCTGTATAGTAGGGTTATTTATAACAGGTGAAGGCTTAATGGGCTTATCTGGATTGTTTGGAAGAGCGTTAGGTAATGGTGACTTTATATGGGTACTAATGATTGAAGTTTTTATAGGATGTTTAGTTGCTTTCTTTCAGCTTACGGGATCTACGGAAGAGTTTTCTCGTCAAGTTCAAGGAAAAATTGTTTCTCGGAAGCTTGTACAATTATTTGGTTGGTTTTTAGGTATGTTTATATTCTTTAGTGATTACTTTTCACCATTATTTGTAGGGCCAGTTATGAGAAACTTAACTGACAAAGCTAAAATATCAAGAGAGAAGTTAGCTTATATTTGTGATTCAACGTCTGCACCAATGTGCGTTTTAGTACCTTTTAGCGCGTGGGGTGTATATATTGCAGGGCTCTTAGTCGGCTTAGGACCAATTGTTACAAATGATGAAGCAGTAGCCATTTTCTCAAAATCTGTCATATTCAATTTTTATGGTTTATTTGCCGTAGGAATGGTAGCCTTAATAGCTTTAGGTATAATACCAGAATTTGGACCAATGAAAAGAGCAGAAGAAAGAGCATTAAATGAAGGAAAGCTAGTTGCAGACGGTTCAACTCCTATGATGGGTATTGAATTATCAGAAATAAAGATGGCAGAAGAATTAGAAAAACCAAGATTGTTTATAAACTTTATTATGCCAGTACTTATAGTTATTGGCTTTGCACTAGGAACCTACGTAGTTTTAGGATCTGCTAAGACCTTAGAAGCTTTTATGTTTTCAGTTATATACTTAGCTATTGCTTTGATGATTCAAAAAGTACCTCCTAGAAAAGTAATAGAAACAGCTGTACAAGGAATTAAGGGAGTAATGCCAGCAATCATCATTCTTGCCTTAGCATATAGTATAAATACAATTAGTAAAGACCTGGGCACCGCAAACTTTGTAATCGAATCAACAAAGGGATGGCTGACTCCGAAACTATTACCGTTACTAACTTTTGCCGTAGCAGCATTTATTTCATTTTCGACCGGAACATCGTGGGGAACATATGCAATTATGATTCCAATATCAGTTCCATTGGCATTTACCTTCAGTGGAAACGTTGTTAATACCTTAGTATATGCTACTATAGCGGCTGTAGCCGGTGGAGGAGTATTTGGTGATCACTGTTCACCTCTCTCAGATACAACAATACTGTCATCCTTTGGAGCTGCCAGTGACCATATAGATCATGTTAAAACACAATTGCCCTATGCTTCAGTAGCAGCCGGCATAGCTCTATTAGTATATTTAGTAATTGGAATAGTTTAATCATAATTTTCATGATTTGGAGGAGAGAATAATGATAATAGGAGTGCCAAAGGAAATAAAAAATAATGAATATAGAGTAGCAGCAACGCCAAATGGTGTAAAAGAGCTGGTTATGAGAGGTAATAAAGTTTATGTAGAAACTAAGGCCGGTGTTGGTAGTGGTTTTCCAGACGAGGATTACAAAAATGTTGGCGCTGAAATATTAAGCGATGCAAAAGCAGTCTACGATAGAGCAGAGATGATATACAAGGTTAAGGAAATATTTCCAGAGGAATATAATTATCTGAAAAAGGGTCAGATTATTTTCACTTATATTCATTCAAATGCATTTAGAGAACAGACAGATGCTTTGTTAGAAAAAAATGTGATAGGTATAGCCTATGAAGATATAACCGGTGATAAAACTAGTTTTCCATTACTTAAGCCAATGAGTGAAGTCGCTGGAAAAGGGGGTCTGCTAATGGCAATTCAATATTCACAAAAAATTAATGGTGGAAATGGAATCATGCTTGCAAGGGTACATGGAGTTAGAACTCCCGAAATAACCATTATTGGAGCAGGAAACTCGGGTTTAGGTGCGGCAGAGCTGGCTGCAGGGTTGGGAAATAAGGTGACAATACTGGATATTGATTTAGAACAATTAGAATATGCAAAAAATGTTTTACCTCCTAATGTTGAATTATTATATTCAAATAGAGATAATATTGAAGAATGTTTGAAAAAATCAGATGTGATAATCAATTGTATTTTATGGCCAAAGCATAGAAAAGATCATTTGATTTCTAGAGACATGCTTAAATTAATGGAAAAGAACTCTCTTATAGTTGATGTGGCATGTGATGAGAAGGGTGCTATAGAAACCTGTAGAAGTACATCGCATGATGATCCCATTTATGTTGAAGAAGGAATAACTCATTATTGTGTTGATAATATTCCATCGGCATTTTCACAAACAGCCACTACTTTATTATGTAATTCAACTTTGACATATGCAATTGAAATAGCTGGTAAAGGCGCTGTTAAAGCTCTTAAAGAAAACAAACATTTAAGAAAAGGTTTATCAACTTATAATGGTGAGTTAACTTTAGAGGAAACAGGACTAAAGCAAAATAGACCTTACAAAACTCCAGAAGAAGTCTTGAATATATAGGCTATTAATATGGTATTTTTATAATTTGAATTATTATCATCTATATATTAAGATTCTTAATGCTCGTCTTATGACGAGCATTTTTTTTTGCGATATGTAAAAAAATTAAACATAGTTAAAAGGATTTTTAAATAGTATATTGAATATATAAAGTGTGGTCAGACCAAAAAGATATAAAAGGGAGGGGGAACGTGATGTTATATTTAGGGCAGAAGGATATAGATAATCTTGTATCATTTGACGAACTAATGGACAATATTGAATTGGCTTTTAAAATGTATGAGAAAAAAGATTTTCAAATGCCGGATAGAATCCATTTACATCATAATGGAGACACAGTTCTATATATGCCATGCTTCACAGATAGTATATTTGGAACGAAAATAGTAACCGTTTTTCCAAAGAATACGGAAAAGGAAATACCTGTAATTCAAGGGATAATGCTCCTTAATGATGTAGAGACAGGGAAGCCTATCGCCATAATTGACGGCGGTATTTTAACAGCATATAGAACTGGAGCCGTAGGTGGTGTAGGTGTTAGGCATACTACAGGAGCGAGTTGTCAATCGGTAGGATTAGTAGGCGCGGGAATTCAAGGTTTCTATCAATTGTTATTCACTACGAAGGCAAGAAATATAAAAAGGATTTACGTATTTGATATTTTTAAGGAGAAGTTGAGCGTCTTTAAAGAAAAACTTTCTGAAAAATTACCAGATGTAGAAATAAATATTGTAGAGAGTATTAGAGAGTTAGTAGAAAAATCAGAAATAATTATTACAACCACTACTTCAAATAAACCCGTTTTACCTGATGATGAGGGCCTATTAAAGGGAAAACACATTGTTGCAATCGGGTCCTATAAACCTGAGATGAGAGAGTTACCAGAAGCTCTTTTTAGGCTATTAGATGATATGTATATCGATACTGATTTTGCTATGCAAGAGTCAGGTGATCTTGTTACACCTCTGAGAAATAATTGGATTAAAAAAGAGGATATTAAACTCTTTAGCGAACTACTATCGGACCAAACAAATAGGATAAATGAAAAGGAAAATACGACCCTATTTAAATCCGTTGGTATGGCATTATTTGACTTAGTAGTAGCAGAGTTCATATATAAAAAAGCTATCGAAAAGGGAAGTGGACAGAATATAAGATTATAATTTTGAAGGAGGAGTTCTAAAATGATGCATTTTAAGCACAGAATTGACTGTATTGATGCTCACACTGGTGGAGAAGCTCTAAGAATAGTTACTTCTGGGCTGCCACCTATTCTTGGGAAAACCATCCTTGAAAAAAGAGAATATATGCTAGAAAACTATGACCATCTAAGAAAGTTAATGATGTTAGAGCCGAGAGGACATAGTGGAATGTATGGGTGTATTCTTGTTGAAGCAGTTACTGAAGATGGAGACTTCGGTGTTCTATTTACCCACAATAAAGGATTAAGCTCCATGTGTGGACATGGAATCATTGCTATAACAAAGGTTGCAATTGAAATCGGGATGTTTGTGGTGCAGGAGGGAGAAAACATTGTTAAAATAGATACTCCAGCCGGTAGGGTTACGGCATATGCCGATGTGAAAAAAGGAGAGGTTGAAAGAGTAAGATTCCAAAATGTGCCTTGTTTTGTATATAAAGAAAATATTATTGTAGATGTAGGCGGCATAGGAGAAATCATAGCAGATGTTGTTTACTGTGGTGCGTTTTATGTATACTTAGATGTTAGTAAGATTGCTCTAAAGGTAAGCCCAGAATATGCAGAGCAGTTAGTAAAAATTGGGATGGAAATAAAGCATAAGGTTATGGCTGTTATGGAATTTAATCATCCAACTTCCGGAGTAAATTGGCTTTATGGAACTATTTTCTTTGAAAAGCCAGTTAGGGAAGGTAACGAGGTAATAACAAAGAACGTATGTATTTTTGCCGATGGACAAATAGATAGATCGCCTACGGGAACTGGAACCGGTGGAAGAGTTGCACTGCATTACCATACAGGGGAACTAAATAAGGAAGATGTCCTTGTAAATAAAAGTATTATTGACACTGTAATGGAAGGTAAGATTGTTGAAGAAACAAAGATTGGAGATTATGATGCTGTTGTTACTGAAGTATCCGGTACTGCACATATTATGGGTTTCAATCAATTAGTGCTTGATCCAGAGGATCCACTGCCAGAAGGGTTTAGAATAATAGGATCATAGGTGAAATTCAAGACTTAATAGGAGAATTCTTTTAAAGGATTCTCTTTTTTTCTAACACATAGCACACTAAGAACTTGTTGATAAATGTAATCTGGGTTATGTGTTTCAACAAAATCCTTGAAATCTCTTGATTTTATAGAGAACCAAGGAAAACTATTAATCTATACATATATCAAACTCTTAGAAACACTGAGTATTTGTCTATGTATAAATTAAGTTTTACTATGTGAACCCTATATGATAAAATTTTGGTAATATACAAATGAGAGAGTGGTAGATTATGTCTAACAGCTTAGGTAGTACACCCTTTAATATTGCTGAGTATATAAAAAAAGAAATTAGTGAAGGAAGATTGAAACCAGGAGATAAATTATCTTCGGAACGAGAGCTTGTTAAGAAACTAGGTGTCAGTAGATCCTCTGTAAGAGAAGCTATAAAAGCCTTAACAACTATGGGATATCTCGAGCCTATAAAGAGAAGAGGAACATTTATTTCTGAAAAATATATGGAAAATAAGTATGCTAATTCCCAGTTAAACAGCATTTTGAATAGAGCGCCTATTCTTGATTTAATGGAAGTACGTATGTTTTTAGAGGAAAAATTTATTCTTCTTGCTGTGAACAGATGTACAGATGAAGATATAGAGAGATTGAATGCTGCCATTGAAAAAATGAAGATGCCTAGTGATGATATAAGTAATTTTTTTCAAGGGGATATGGATTTTCACTTTGCCCTTGCAGAGGCTACCCATAATATTGTTATTATTGAATTAATGAAGGTTATAAAGAAGCGAATATACGATGATAAGGAGCAATTTAAAGCCGCAGGTATAAAAACCAAAGAAAAGACGATTGAAGCCTTTGAAAAAATTATTTATCATATAAAGGAAAAGAATGTAACTGAAGCGGAATTATTATATCATGATCATATTTATTTGATTGAGAATTTCTTTAAAAAATCTTTAAGTGGGATAGAATATGATTAATATACGTAGAAATAGTGCAAAAAGTCATATGTTTAATCAGAGATAGGTGAAAAGAGATACAAGAAAAAGTATCTCTTTTTTTGTACAATAGAATTAGACCCCGATTATTCATAGAAAATTTAAAATTTTGCTGTGTCCTTTTGTTTCCAAATTGCTCATCAAATTTTAGACGTATTGCCCGAGTATGCCTTGGAAATTGATAATCATCTTAGAAATTAAAACTACTTGCACATTTTAAGCTTTCTATAAATAATCGAGGTTAAATAAAAACCAAAGGGTGAGGGATTGGCATGAAAAGAGTATTTCTAATATTACTTTCAGTAGTACTCATTATCTCATTAGTTGCCTGTAAGAAGAATGATTTTGATTCATATATTAAGGCTGTAAATAAGACTAATGAAATTACAAGAGGTCAACAAGCAATAAACTTCAAAATGAATATAGATTTCGATACAGTGGGTCTATCAAGTGAAGAGATAAAAGATTTAAGCTATTTCAAAAACTTTCAGTCAAAGTTTAATTTAACCTTCGATAATGATTCAAATAAGACCATAGGGAGAAACTACTTCAATTTTGGAGGATTGGGCTTTGATATGACTTTCTATAATAATGGAGAAAAGAGCTTTATAAAGATGCCAATACTAGGGAAATATCTGGTGATGGATGAAAAGCTAATGGGAAATTACTTGAAGGATAAGGATGTTGAAAATGAAGAAGAATGTATTTCAGAAAACACTATCGAAGAATTAGGCCAAAAATGGATCGATACCATAAAAGGAGAGGATGTATTTGCAGGTAAAGATAGTGTAATGACCACGCCAGAGGGAGAGGTAAAGGTTACTGAGTATACTATTAAATTAACTGGGGAACAGTTTAAGAAGCTTTTAACTGAGTCGGGAGATATTTTATTAAATGATAAAAAACTTAAAGAAACCATAGAAGAATATGTTAGAAAGGCTGCGAAAGAGGAATTTGATTTTGACTTTGATGAGGTGATGAATAATTTTAAAGAAGGTATAGAGGAAAGTGAGTTTGAAAACCTATCATATATAGCGTTTATAGATATAGATGGATATATAGTTAAGGAAAAAATGGAATTTAATATAAGATTTATAGGTGAGAAATATGAAGAAATGAATGGATTTGAATATTATCTTGAAACGAATCGCTGGGATATAGAAAAAGAGCAGAAATTTGAATTTCCAGAGCTTACTGAAGAAAATACTATGGATAATGACGATATAGATCAGGGTGTACCATTTATGTTTGAAAGTCTCTTTGATAAGAAGGAATAGGAGGATGAATATGGCTTTGCTTAAGACTATTGACTTAAAAAAGCATTATAAAAATATAAAGGCAGTAGATGGAATAAACTTTGAGGTTAAAAAAGGTGAAGTATTCGGGCTCCTCGGACCAAATGGAGCAGGAAAGTCTACAACAATATCTATGATATCAACCCTTATAAATCCTAGTCATGGAGATATAATATATAAGAATAAAAGTATATTAAAGGAACCTAAAGCCCTACAGAAAAGCTTGGGAGTAGTCCCGCAGGATATAGCATTGTATCCCACCCTTACAGGGAATGAGAATCTGAGATTTTGGGGAAATGTATATGGTTTAAAGGGTAAGGAGCTAAAAAGAAGGATTGAAGAAGTAGCTGAAATCATAGGAATCAAAGAGAGGTTAAAGGATAAAATCGAGAAGTATTCCGGTGGTATGAAAAGAAGAATAAATATAGGTGCTGCTCTTTTACATAAACCGGAGCTCCTTATTATGGATGAACCTACCGTTGGGATAGATCCTCAGTCAAGAAATCATATCTTGGATACGGTTTTGGAGCTTAATAGGGAAGGAATGACTATTATATATACTAGCCATTATATGGAGGAGGTAGAATACCTTTGTAGCAGAATAAGTATTATGGATAAAGGAAAAATCATTGCATCGGGAACGAAGGATGAGCTAATAGATACCATAGAAGGAAGTAAGAGAATTAGCTTAAGTTTTGATAGGATAACTGACAAGCTGATAAGAAGCATAAAGGATATAAGCTATATAGATAAGGTTGAAATAATTGATGAAGAGATAGTTTTAACCACTATTAACGGAGAAACGATCTTTAAAGATATACTTAGTAAGGTAAGTGAAACAGATAGTAATATAATCTCCATAGATGTTAAAAATCCTAATCTTGAAGAGGTATTTTTACACCTAACCGGGAGAGCTTTGAGGGATTAGGGGGAGGCATATATGAGAGTAATCGATATATTAAGAAAGGATTTAAAAATAATTTTAAGTGACAGGAAAGCACTAGCAACAATGGTACTTATGCCAATAATACTTTGCACTATACTTAGCTTTGCTCTAAGTGGATCATTTATGGATAGCGGCAGTGGAAACGTAGCAAAATTTCAAATAGCCATAGTAAAGAACTATAGTGTCGATGAAGATATGAAAAAAGTGAAGGAAAGCTTGAATGGAGGCTTTTTAGGTTCAAATCTAAAGGATGAGGATAAGGAGCAGATGCTTAAGGCTGCCAGTGATTTAAAGGTTGAAGAAATATTTTTTGAAAAGTTCCTTGAGAATGATGAGTTAAAAAAAGTAGTTGAGTACAGAATTGAAGATAGGAAGACTGCAATGGAGTTGTTGGAGAATAAAGAGGTTGCAGGTGTTGTAATTTTACCTGAAAATTTTCTTTATGATATCACCATTAACTTTATTACTCCCTTTAGAAATATAGTTGATATAGAGGTCCTTGGAAATGCTGAATATACCATAGGTTCACAGGTGACAGAGGGAATAATTAATGGATTTACTGATATGGTTTCATCTATGATAATCGGAAAGAATATTTTTATAGAAACTGCCCTTGAAGAGGGACTTGGTCAGACTGCTTTTGAGGATATGGAAACTATCATTAATGGAATTACTGACAATATAGAAGAATCAGGAATTGATATAGATTATTTAAGCTTGGAGGGAAAGAACCCGGTCTCCAGTTTTCAATATTATGCGGCTGCCATGGGAACAATGTTCATCCTATTCGCTGCTGGGTATGGTAGTAGAACACTACTTGAAGAAAAAGATAATATGACCTATCAAAGAATGATTATGGCTGGGACGGGAAAGTGGAAGATTATAGCAGGTAAGTTCTTCATGATATTTGTATTTTCATTTTTACAAATAACTATTATGGTACTTTACTCTACTATTCTTTTAAAGGTGAATTGGGGCAATACAGCTACAGTGGCAATTATAAGTGTCTGTACTATGTTTGCAGTGGCAGGGCTTGGAACGATGATTGGATCTGCTACCTTTAAATCAGGAAACTATAAGATGTCTATTGCTTTTGATAGTGTGATAATTCAAGTAATGGCATTGGTGGGAGGTAGCTTTATACCCCTTGAGATATTACCTAAATTTATGCAAAGGTTAAGTATCCTATCAATTAATGGTATTGCGTTGAAATCATACTTAAAGGCTATGATGGGATACGGTATAGGAGAACTAAAGGCATACCTTCTGATACTTTTAGGATTGGGAACAGCATTTATATCCTTAGCTGTATTGATTCTAAGGAAAAAGGAGGGATCACGGCATGCTTAGCATACTTAAACTCAGATTTCTGAGATTGCGTGATGAATATTTAATAATTGTAATCATGACAGTAATGGCATTAGGGCTTACGGCTGTATTTGGAACATCGGGTATTGATAAATATCAGCCCAAGGTTCTATTAGTTGATAAGGATAGTAGTAAGTATTCTCAACTTCTTATAGATGACCTAAAAAGTGATCTTACATTTCAATATGAGATGAGTGAATATAGTGATGCTATAAGGCTTGTAGATGAAGGAAAAGCCTTAACTGCTATTGTTTTAGATAGTGGTTTCGGCAGTAGTATTGATAATGGTAAAACTCCTAAAATTGAGATTTTGAAGATTAAAGATGATAGATATATCTTTACCTTGGAAAATCTATTATCTAATAGATCCAATAAAATGATTACAAATATACAAATATCAGAGATTACAGTAGATTATCTAGAAAGTTTTAAAACTATCAATAGAAAAGAAATGTTTAATAGGATATACGATAGAACTAGAGAATCATGGAGCTACAGAAAACCAATTGAAGTAAAAAGACAAATGATAGGGACAGAAAGCGGTGGCAGTTTTAACTATCTAAAGCATTCTATGATAGGTTTTGCTATACTATTCTCAACCTATACAGTTGTATTTAGTATTGGTACGATATTAAATGACAGACAATACAATACATGGCAAAGGATGTTAATATCACCGATATCAAAGGCTTCACTACTTGGAGGAAGTATGATAGCTGCCTATATAATAGGCATATTCCAGATGGGGATACTGATTATTGGGGGGAAATTTATATTCGGTATTGATTGGGGTTCGAGTATTTCAGGAATTATATTGATAGCAGCAACCTTTGTATTTTCAATGACATGCTTTGGCCTGTTTTTATCAGGAGTCGTTAAAACCCATGCTCAGCTTACAGCCATTACTCCCGTAGTACTGACAAGTACTGCAATGTTAGGGGGATGTATGTGGCCACTAGAGATTATAACTTCAAAGATACTATTAGGCATTGCAAACTTCATACCCCATAAATGGGCCGTTGAAGGAATGAAAAAAATTGCAATTGACGGTTATGGCTTTGAAGCAGCTCTTATGCCTTCAATGATATTAGTTGGAATGGGCATTCTTTTCTTTGTTGCTGGTATTAAGTTGGTAAGGTATGAGTGAAGAAGTGCTAAGTTATAAGTTGTAAAGACAAAGGGGGTGTTTCATAGAACGATCTTATGAGACCCCCCTTTTCAGATTGCTGACAAAGCTAGCAAGATGGCAGACTGTTGAGAAAGTTGAAGTTCGAGGCGTGCTGAAACGAAGATACTGCAGCTTATATAGACATACATAAGGGTTCTTGGTTGAAGCAATAACGAAGAAATTCGGGTTTCTCAACAGTCTGAAAGCGGCTTTAGCAGCTTTGTTTATTATCTTCCCAATCTTCCACTTTTTTAAAAGCATCATTTGGACTATATCCTGACCCTACTAAAAGACTTGCAAGTATAATCTCCTTTGGATCACAGGACTCACATTCAGTTTCCTCAATGAGGGGATCAATTAGTTTTTCCCATTCATCAAGGGTATAAGTCTTTGGTGTGGTCCTATTACCACTATCAAGGCAATTTTCTGCTACATCTTCTTCTTGAGCGCTTACTGGATTGACTAAGTTTGTGGTATAGAGAAAATTGTACTCGCCAGAGTGTCTTAATTCATCGGTGATTATATCAAATAGCATATCTCTATGGTGACGTGTAGGAAGTCCTTTTCTGATATCACGATATTTTTCTACGACTGCCAATTCTCCAAATAAAGCAATTACAATACCATCAATATAATTTTCTGGTTTTTCAAAATCAACGTCTCCATCTGCATTTATATCCATTCCAGTATAGTCTTTGTAGATTTGCCTAAACATTTTGTTATGTTTTAATTCATCATCTCTAATAGAGGTTAGTATATACTTGTCTGCTTCAGTAGGTGCAATACTAATCAAGTAGTCGTAAAATAGCTCATCTTTCTTTTCTCCCTGAACAGCCTCCTTGATCAACTGAAGGGATTCATCTAGAACTTTTTGATCATACGAAGGAGTTGGCATGTGTCTATATCCCATATAAGAATTTGAATGATACATTATAAATTTCCCTCCCGGAATTTCAAATATCAATATATAGTATGAATTAACTACTGATATTGACACCCTTTATTTGATGCTCAAAAAAAAGAGGACTAGTTATCCTCTTGTTTAGATTATCTTGCCTATAAAATTGGTAGGAAGATCGAATAGATTTTGTATTGTATCTTTACTAATAACTACAATAACTGTACAAGGGCCTGCAGACTTGTGAATATCTATATGTAGATTATCTGCAAAATCAATTTTCATATCATGAACTTTACTAAGTTTATCTAACTCTCCCGCTATGCCACATGAACCGACAGGAATAATTTCATTAATAGACCTATGTTTTAATAATTTTTGTAGTATTTCTGTATTTGCTATTGAAGTTTCATTTTCCAATACTTCATTTCCAATGCTAGGAATACCTACAGCATATACATAATTTTCTTTGGATATTTTATTTAATAAAATATCATCTTTATTTATTATTCCAATTACAGTTATACCTAATGCTGTCATTGAGGTCTCCATATTTTTCTCAGTGCTTATAGTAATTGGAATATTTAAACCTGCTTCAGATAACTCATCACATATTCCCATGAGGATTTCTTCTCCAGTCGGATTAGGCTCATTACATATATTCACAGTAAGAGCTATGGGCTTAGCACCTATAGATAAAACCTCCATAAGACAAACCCGGGTAGTATATTTTCCTGTAATACTATATGGGGCTTTAACAATATCATGTTCCTTCAAGCCTATAGCACCACATGAATCACAGGCAATAGTCATGTACTGATCTTCATTAACTTTTATAAAATCTACATCTCTGTGTTGATAATTCATTTTATCAAATCCCTTAGTTATTAAACACTGTATTTTTAAGTGGTATGTATACAAAAATAGAAAGAATTACGTTTAAAGCACTTCCAGCTAATAAAAATGGAGTTACTGTAAGGAAAAATGGCCATCCAAACTGAGGTAATAACAGTAAGGCAAGGGGAGATACTACACCGTTTAATAGAATTCCCACAATAGCAGCCACTAATAGGTTGGTTTTTCTATAAGTAAAACTAAATAGAAAAACTGAAACGAACATCGTAACTGCAACTATCAAGTGAACTGGGAGAGAAAGTGGAAAACCTGTGTTTGCTGAAATCAAAAGATGACCTAAAAGGCCGATTACTCCGCCTGTAACTCCACCAAGACCTAGTCCAGCTAAATATCCTGACATAGAGTCCAGACCTAATGTACCAACAGGGCTTGGAATTGGAATATAAGATCCAATAAAACTAAGTGCGATAAACATCGCCATAAGAACTAATTTTTTTGTATTACCTTTCATTATTTTCCTCCTATCAAAAAAATTAATGTAGTCAATAATAAGTATATTAAGTTTTTTGTATAATTTCAATTGAAATTTATAAACATAAGCTTACAAGCAAAATCTAAATACAAGTTGAAAGGATGAAATTATTGGAGTTAGAGTTTTTAGGAAATTTGACCCTTGAATTAATCTTGGGCTTTTTTGCTCTTTTATTAATAACTAAGGTTTTAGGTAAGACTCAGATAAATCAAGTAACTCCCTTTGACTTTATTTCATCCTTAGTATTAGGAGAGCTTTTGGGAAATGCAGTTTATGATAAAGATATTAATTTATTTACAATTCTATATACGATTTTCCTATGGACATTTCTAATATATTTGATAGAAAAAATCACACAGAAATTTAGAAGAACTAGAAAATTTTTTGAAGGTGAACCAGCAGTTTTGATTAATGATGGCCAGATTGATTTTAAAGAATTAAAGAAAGAAAAGCTAGATATAAATGAACTAATGAGTATGCTCAGAGGAAGGGATATTTTTTCAGTTAGGGAGGTAGAGTATGCTATCTTAGAGCCCAATGGTTCTTTAAGTATCTTAAAAAAACCTAAGTATGATACTCCAACAAAGCATGATTTGAATTTGGCCCTTAAACCTGCTTATTTACCAGTGGCATTCATTTTAGACAGAGAAATTATATTCGAGAATCTTAAAGCATGTGGATTTGATGAAAGGTGGCTTATTAAACAACTCGAAGCTAAAGGTATAGAGAGTGTGGATGAAGTTTTTTTTGCGGAGTGGAAGTTTGATGAAGGACTGCATATTGTACGTTTAAAAAAGTAAGTTAAGAAATAACGATTATAAAAGCTGAAAGGTTGAAAAATCTTTCAGCTTTATGTTTGTTCAATTATTGTTGTTTATATTGAGGTTCTTGACCCTCTATGTACTGTTGTCTTTGTTGCAAGGTTTGAAGTGCACTTTCAAGACTCACAGAAATCTGCTGATACTGCTGTTTTGCTTGCTGATCCTGTGTCTCAAGAGCAAAGGACTTCATTGTAGCAGCAGCACTTTGAATAGACGCAATTACTTGCTGCATTTGAGTTCCTACTGTCAAAATTATCACCTCCCTTCAAATGCTTTTACTGAAATTTTAAATTTTACACTTTGCCCTAACCTTTTGGCTTAAATATCAGGGAGCCTAAAAAGGCAAATATTAATGCAGCGGATATACCTGCACTGGTAACTTCAAAAATACCTGTAAGTACGCCAACAATTCCATTTCGTTTTGCCTCAGCTAAAGCCCCTTTTACCAGGGCATTTCCGAAGCTACTTATTGGTACAGAGGCGCCTGCGCCAGCAAATTTTATCAATGGTTCGTATAATCCAAATCCTCCTAAAATAGCCCCTAGTACAACTAAGGTACTGGTGGTATGGGCAGGAGTAAGCTTAAAAACGTCCATCATAATCTGTGCAATAACACATATTCCTCCACCAATTACAAATGCCCAGAAAAATTTTTCCATAAATCGAAACACCTCACTTCTATCCCGTATTATTCATAGAAAGCTTTAAAAAGTGCAAGTAGTTTTGTTTCTAAGGCGTTTATCGATTTTGAAGGCATACTAGGCAGTACGTCAAAAAACGATGAATGCTTTAGAAGCAAAAGGATGCAGCAGGTTTTCAAATTTTCTATGAATAATCCGGGTTTATATCTCGATGGATACTGCATGGGCAATGCATGGGATACTTTCTTTTTGCTGGTATGACATTGGAGACAATAGTGCTCCCGTTGCTACAATTAGAATTCTTTTTAATTCTTTTCTTCGCAGACGATTGAGAAAGTGACCATAAGTTACAGTTGCAGAAGATGCACAGCCACTAGCTCCAGACATTAAGGACATAGACGGCTGATTTTCTTTATATATCAATAGTCCACAATCAGTAAACTTATCTTCTGGAATCTGAAAACCATGCTCTGCTAATAAATCAGAAGCTATTTTATGTCCTAGCTTACCAAGGTCTCCTGTTGCGATGATGTCATAATAGGATGAATCAATATTTAGATCTCTAAAATGAGCTTCAATAGTGTCAACTGCCGCAGGAGCCATGGCTGCTCCCATATTAAAAGGGTCTGAAATACCCATATCTACTACGCGTCCTATGGTGGCCGATGTAACATGAGGACCTTGGCCCTTATTACCAACTAAAGCTGCTCCAGCTCCTGTTACAGTCCATTGAGCATAGGGAGGCTTTTGAGCTCCATATTCTGTAGGGTATCTATACTGTTTTTCAGCAGCGGCATTATGGCTAGATGCTGCTGCTATAACATAATTTGCAGCATTACTATCAACCAGCATAGAAGCTAATGCCAATCCTTCCATTGAGCTAGAACAGGCTCCATAAATTCCAAGATAGGGGACACCTAGAGTACGGGCAGCAAAGCTACTCGAGACAATTTGATTCATAAGGTCTCCGCTTATAAAAAACTGAATGTCTTCTTTTTTCATCCCTGCTTTTTCAATAGCTTTTTCACAGGCTTCTTCTAATAGCTTTTTTTCTGCTTTTTCAAAGCTGTCTTGTCCAAGCCAAATGTCTTCATGTAGAATATCAAAATCTTCAGCTAAAGCGCCCTTGGATTCAAAGGGGCCCCCTACAGCTGCAGAAGACAATATGACGGGTTTAGAATTGAAAACCCACGACTGATGACCTTTAATCATTTACATCCCACCTAATGCTTGAATAGTAATCTTTATTATTGTAACAACAAAAGCTGAAAAAACTCCAAGAACGATTACAGGACCCGATAGTTTAAACATATTTCCACCAACACCAAGGACATATCCTTCACTACGATGTTCAATTGCTGAAGAGGCCATGGTATTAGCAAAACCCGTAACGGGAATAATCGTTCCAGCACCAGCCCACTGGGCTATGTGATCGTATACGCCGAAACCCGTAAGCAAAACAGAAATAATAATCAAAACCGCTACAGCGGGATTTCCAGCTGTTAATTCTGTGAATCCTAAATATTCAATAAATATCCACTGTAATCCCTGACCGATGGTACAGATAGTTCCACCCACAAGAAAGGCTCTAAAACAGTTGCGTAGAACAGGACGTTTTGGCTCTCTCTCTTTAGCAAATTTTTGATATTTTTGTTGAGTTGGAGTCAAATTCTTATTTTTCTTACTAGACATATATTCATCACCTTCTATAGATACTCAATATTAAAAATCAAAACTTATTATAGGGATTTAAGTAAAGACTTTAATTTATACATGTCCAAAACTCTCAGAAACGCTGAGTATTTGTACCGGTATAAATTAAGTTTTACTATGTAAACCCTATATATTTAGTTTAACGTAATAAGTAGGGTTCAAGCTTTTCTAGGATTTTTTGAAGCTTTCCAGCATCGGCTGCATACATAGATTTGGCCTGCTTATTTTCAGTTTCTAAGGAAAAGCTAAGTAGATCTGCTTGACTTTTTTCGAGATTAGCATAAAGCATTTCTTTAACCTTTGGCTCAGGGATTTGTATAGAATCATCAAATAGGTCTATATATAAATCTCCCGATGAATCTACCTGTCCAATGAAGACATTGTCTAAAGATACTCCAATACCTTCTAGCTGAGTGTTTAACCACCTTTGGTTTAATCCCATAGTACTTAAGGATTCATCAATTATGTTGCCATCTAGAATTACTGTTTGGGGAGCAGATCTAGGTGAAACTTTTTCTCCTAGGTCATAGGGGGTTACAGGTTTTTTGTCAGACTTTAAAAGTACGTTCATCTCACCAGTTGATTCCATCACAGCAAACTCCACATCTGCTAAATTAAATACATTTTTGAAGCGCAATTCCTTAAGAAGCTCTTCACCTGTAAATCTTAACTGTTTTAAACTTTCCTCCATTACTTTTCCTTGTTTAACTAAAATAGTTTCCCTACCATTTACTAAGTCGTGTATTAACTTACTCCTTAGTGATAAGTAATCTAGAGCAATGGAAAATAAGACCCACACTCCTAAAGAGATAAAACCAAAAACTATGTTTTTAATTATATTTGCTGAAATTAGAGCCGCAAGGATAGCAATGACAGAATAACTTACAAAATGAAATGGTGTCATACGAGCTATTTGTCTTTTCCCCATAATTCTTACCAGTATTAGTACTAGAAAGAATAAGGTTGTAGATCTGAGCAATATTTCAATCCAATCTTTCATTGTCGATACCTCGCTTAATAACCCTTATATTGTGGTTCTTCAAATTCTAAGCGCTTTAACCTTTCTTCCAAATCATTGATAATAGTATTTGTTATTTCTAATGCTTCTTTATACGCTACTTTTGCATTTTTATCTTGAGTCTGCAGTGAATAAATCCTTAAGGTGCCTTGAGTTCCCTTTAAACTTGCTAGAGTCTGTTTAACCTGAGAACCAACTGTCATTTATAACAGCCTCCTTCAAAAATTTCTTGTAAATATATTTTTACAAATTTTTACCTTGAATATTATTGGTTATATTTCCCAAAGTTATATTTTAGGATGATGACTATTATATTTATATCATTCTCTAATATGGGAAAATATATATCATATATTCTTAAACAATGTTATAGAAAAGTAAGAATCGAGCAATAGAATAGAAAACTTGAGAATACAGAGATTGTAATCAAATGACATGATAAAAAGAAAAGGAGATGAATTGTAGAATGAAATTTGTACATATAATTATTGAGCTAACCCTAGGTTTTGTAGCATTATTTATTATTACTAAGATCATTGGTAAAAGACAAATAAGTCAAATCACTCCATTCGATTTCATCTCGGCCATAGTGCTAGGAGAGTTGTTGGGAAATGCTATATATGATGAAGATATTGGATTAATCCACATTATAAGTACGTTGCTCCTATGGGGAATTCTAATGCTTACCGTTGAAATGATTACACAAAAGTCATTAAAGACAAGGGGGTTATTAGAAGGGAATCCATCAATAGTTATTCGTAACGGTATGATTGACCGTAACGAACTAAGAAAGAACCGAATAGATATTAATGAACTACAAAATCTTCTCAGACAAAAAGATGTGTTTTCTGTACGTGAGGTTGAGTATGGAATATTAGAAGCTGATGGAAAGGTAACTGTCCTGAAAAAACCAAAATATGCACAGCCAACTTTAGAGGACTTGAATTTAAAACAAAAGCCTGTGTATTTACCAGTAACATTAATTAGTGATGGAGAGGTTTTATGGGATAACCTGAGGGATAGTGGTCACAATGAGAAATGGTTAGAAAATCAATTAAATATGCACAATATTAAGGATGTAAAGCAGGTATTCTATGCTGAATGGATGAAAGATGAGGGAATGCACATTGTACCTTTATAGAATGATAAATAATTATCATCTTGGTAGGAGGAATACTGGTTTTTATATCTATTTTAAAATGGATCTAGAGAAAAATCTCTAAATCCATTTCAGATTGTTGATAAAGTCAGCAAGACTTAGTTATCTAAAGCATTTATGTCTAGAGAAGCAGTTTTGTCATTATAGATCACAGTTATAGTTCCTTGTCCGATAGTTTGAGGAATAAATTTATTTTTAATAAATTTACCCTTTATACCCTGTACACTCCACTTAGCTTTAGTGATATCAATTTCAATGGGGTTATAATTTTCATCATAGCCCTTTACAGTAAATGTTATTGAGGACCCTAAAAGGATGTTTGTATCTTCATAGTCTATTAGTATTTCCTTAAGAGAGGACTTTGGACTATTGTTAAGGACTGCTAAACCATTCATAACCCTTCTATCGCGACCACTTACTAGAGTCAAATCTCTTTCACCAATTTGTCGAACTAGCATTCCAGTGGATATGCCACCATCAAGATTTATTCCATCATAAGCACCAAGCTCAAAGAGGATTTTAGCTAGTTCTTTTTGTTTTATACCTATATAGGGTGACTTCCTATTACTAATAGTTAGAATAATTATTTCTGATTTATCCTTACTTATACCTAGGGCAGTTCTTGCGTATCTTCCCCGAATTTCAAGGCTAAAAAGATTTGGAATATTTCCATCCTTGAGTATTACAGCCCCTCCACCTATAGATAGATTAAGATTTTTAAAAGTAGGATCACTTGTGACTTCTAATGAAACATTATCATTCATTGAGAAATTATTTAGTATAAATGCTTTTTCCGAGCCCGTAGCAGATAAGATATAACCACCTTCGGGAATTTTAATAGCTTCTAAATTGTTTCTAATTTCTTTAACCTTATCATCCACTATAACCATTTCAACTATATTGTCATGGGTTTCCTTGCCAAAAGAAAAGTTACCCCAAGCTTTGTCCAGAAGAATGATGCTTCTATCCACATAGGATTTGTTTTTATATTTAATATCCAGTATGTAGTTACTTTTAGCATTTATAAGTTTCATAGTATTGCTTGTCCAATAGTCTATGAAGGGAGTTCCTTCTTTGTCGATATTGAAAGTGGCAAATTCAGGACAATTTTTTGATGAAGTTATGAGATTGCCATTCCTAACTATAGGACCTATTGTTGAATTAGCCCTTGTATCATAGAAGTCTCCGTTAATAACTCCAATGATTTTACTAACAGATTCATTCTTTGAAGCAAATCCTGTTAAAGAATCTTTTTCAGATATACCATTTTTACTGACTAGCACATCAAAAGAAGTAGACTTATCCTTAAGATCGATTCTTAGCACATTCATATTCAACCAACCCTTATCAGTGAATCGTAATATTTTTCCATGGATGACACCTTTAGAGAGTCTTTCCGAGGATTGTACTTCGTAAATATTAGGAAGTTCTGCACATGAAAAAGTAACGAATATATTAAAAAATAGAACTATAATCATTAAGCCTACCAAGCAATTTTTAGTCCTCAAAATATAAAACCTCCAATCCTATTAGCTATTGCCTTAGTAAAATTTAGCATAAAAAGTACAAGATAATCTTACCATATATTTACATAGAAAATTCTTAAATTTTTCTTTCTTTAACAGATGGACTAACACCTAAAAAGGTGGGGGCAAAGGAAACACAAAATTATATATTAATCAAATTTACTAAAGGTAGTGTTTTCTGTATAGTCTCTTCTATTTTAGTCAATAATGTATAAGGTAAAAAAACTAGGAGGTAAGAATGTCTGTAAGAGTTGGTATTCCAAGAGCACTTCTCTTTTATGAGTATTATCCATTATGGATATCTTTTTTTCAAAATTTAGGTGCTGAGGTTATAGTATCACAAAAAACAAATAAAGAAATTCTTGATATGGGCGTAAAGAATACTGTAGATGAAGCTTGTATTCCTGTGAAAATATTTCATGGACATGTGGTAGATTTAAAGGATAGGGTGGATTATCTATTTATTCCTAGAATCAAGAGTATTTTCAAAAATGAATATATATGTCCCAAATTTTCTGGGTTACCTGAAATGATTAAACATTCAATATCAGAATTACCAAAGGTTATTGATACAGAAATAAACTTTTTTAAATCAAGAAAGCGTCTCAATAATACTATTTATGAGATAGGAAAATATATTTCAAATGACCATAAATCTATTATGAGCGCCTATGGCAAAGCTTGTTTAGAGTATAAAAGGCATAGGAAAAATATAGAGGATGGAGAAGCCGTATCCATTGATGGAGTAAAAATACTAAACCAAATCAACGATAGCAAATTACAGGGGAAAAAGGTTATGGTTATGGGTCACCCATATAATGTTTATGATACATATTTAAACATAGATATCTTAGATAAGATAAAATCAAATGAAGCTATAGTATCAACTCCAGAAATGATAGGGGATAAATGTACTATTGAGTATTCAAAGAAGTTTAATGGAAACCTTTCCTGGACCTTTGCAAGAAAACTTGTTGGAACAGCTTTGTATTTAATCGATACAAAATCTGTAGATGGAATTATATACATTTCAACCTTTGGATGTGGAGTAGATTCTGTTGTTGCAGATTTAGTTGAAAAGCTAATACGTAGACATACTAATATTCCATTTGCCCTTATAACCCTAGATGAACATAGTGGAGAAGCAGGAATAAACACGAGAATAGAAGCTTTTATGGATATGATCAAATGGAGGGATATACTTGAAGATAACATTTCCGCACATGGGTAATACTTACATTGCACTGAAGGTTATATTTGAAGAACTGGGAGTGACGGTAATAATTCCTCCAAGGTGCAACAAAAATACACTTGAGCTCGGAACCTTATATTCCCCAGAACTAATGTGTATACCCTTTAAAATAACAGTAGGAAACTATCTAGAAAGTATAGAAAATGGTGCAGATACCATGTTTATGTGGGGTGGGTGTGATGTTTGTAGAATAGGCTATTATAATATTATTCAAAAAGATATATTAGAAAATTTAGGTCATGACATTAAAATGTTTTGCGTTGAACCTATGAAAAGTGCTAAAGAAATAAAGGATTTTCTAAAAAAGCTCAATTTTGTCTCGGGCACAAAAAATTATCTTAAAATACTACCAACCTTTATGAAGGGTCTGAAAATATTATATGAAATAGATGAATTTGATGATCTAGTTCTAAAAAAAAGACCCAGAGAGATTAATAGAGGCGAGGTAGACAGCCTTTATGCAGAATTTAAAAATAAAATAAATAGGGTCAATGGATACAAGAAAACACAAGAGATAATTAAAGAGTATAGCAAAAAATTACTTGAAATAAAAGTTGATAACAAAAGTGAAGTTTTAAAGGTTGGAATTGTTGGAGAAATATACACCGTTGTAGAGCCATTTATAAATCAATACTTAATTGAAAAATTGGGCAATATGGGAGTTGAAGTCCATAGATCTGTTACTTCAAGTGAGTTTGTAAAGGAACAGCTGGATTTCATACCTTTCATGAAATCTGATAAGAATGATGTGCATAGGGCTGCAAGACCTTATCTTGATACAGAAATTGGAGGTCATGCAAGACATACAGTTGGTAATACTGTTCTTTACAGTGAAAGGAATTATGATGGAGTTATTCATCTTTTACCCTTTACATGTATGCCTGAAATTGTAGCACAAAGCATATTACCGACGGTGGAGAAAGATAAGAATATCCCAATTTTAAAACTAGTATTAGATGAAATGACTGGGGAAACCGGATATTTGACTAGAATAGAAGCTTTTATAGATTTATTGATAAGTAGAAGGGAGAGTAAATTATATGAAGGAAATATATCTAGGCGTTGATGTGGGATCAGTTAGTACTAATATAGTTGTTATGGATTCAGATAAAAATGTAATAGATACTTTGTATATCAGAACAAAGGGAAAACCTATCGAAGCTTTAAGGATTGGACTTAGAGAAATAAAGGATAAGCTTCAAAGGGATGTTGAGGTATTAGGGATAGGAACTACTGGCAGTGGGAGACATTTGGCAGCTATAATGCTTGGAGCGGATATAGTTAAGAATGAGATTACAGCCCATGGTGTAGCAGCTCTAAATATTGCACCAGATGTCAAAACTATTATTGAAATAGGTGGACAGGACTCAAAAATTATCTTGCTTAGGAATGGAATTATATATGATTTTGCCATGAATACGGTTTGCGCAGCTGGAACAGGATCATTTCTAGATAGACAAGCTGAAAGGCTAGGTGTTCCAATACAGGAATTCGGAAGCCTTGCTTTAAAATCAAAAGTCCCTGTCAGAATAGCAGGTAGATGTGCTGTTTTTGCTGAATCCGATATGATCCATAAGCAGCAACTTGGCCATAATCAAGAGGATATAATTAATGGATTGTGTGAAGCTATGGCAAGGAACTATCTTAACAATTTAGGAAAGGGCAAGGAAATAAAACCACCTATCATTTTTCAAGGCGGAGTTGCCGCAAATATAGGCATAAAAAGATCCTTTGAAAAATTACTGGAAAATGAGATTATAGTTCCTAAGTTTGCCAATGTTATGGGAGCCATTGGAGCCTGCCTGTTAGCTAGGGAAGAGGTAAGAAAGACGGGAGGAACTAAATTCCTAGGACTAGATATAGCTGATAGCAGTTTTAATGTAAAGAGCTTTGAATGTGATAGTTGTCCAAATATGTGTGAGGTAGTAGAATTTTATAGAGATGAAAAATTAGTAGCTAGATGGGGAGATAAATGTGGACGATGGAGTAACGTTCAAATCAGTCAGGAAGATGAAAAATTAGCTTAAGATGGAGGTACCCTATGCCTGTAAAAGTTGGTATACCAAGGGCACTGCTCTTCTATGAATACTATTCACTATGGATAGCATTTTTTGAAGGGTTAGGTGTGGAGGTAGTAATATCATCAAAAACAAACAAGGAAATTATCGATAAGGGAGTAAAGAATACCGTTGATGAAGCATGCCTGCCAGTAAAGGTTTTTCATGGACATGTGTTAGATTTAAAGGATAAAGTTGACTACATTTTTGTACCAAGGATTATAAGTGTTAGTAAAAATGAATATATATGTCCAAAGTTTTGTGGTTTACCTGAAATGGTAAAACATTCGATAAGGGATCTACCTGAGTTTATCGATACTTCAATTGATTTTAGGAAATCAAAGAAGAATTTAAACAAAACAGTTGCTCAGATTGGTAGTTATATTACTAATGATACAAAGAAAATAAAAAGAGCCTTTAAACATGCTATGGAGCAGTATAGGCAATATAAAGTTCATCTTAAAATGGGATTATTACCTATTGATACATTGGAGGAAAATAATCTAAGAAATATTAATCATCTTAATAATGGAGAAAAGGTATTGCTTTTAGGGCATCCCTATAATATATACGATTCGTATTTAAGCATGGAGATTGTTGATAAGCTTAGAAGAAATAACCTTACGGTTTTAACATGTGATAGCTTAAGAGGGGATGTAATCAATAAAAAAGCCGATACACTAAATAAAAAGATGTTTTGGAGCTTTGGTAGAAAAATAATTGGAACAGCCCTACATGCTATGGAGGATAATGAAGTATGTGGCATTATTTACTTATCATCATTTGGATGCGGTCTAGATTCTGTTATAGCAGATATTGTAGAGAGAAGAATACGAAGAAGTTCAAATAAACCATTTACCATGTTAAGCTTGGATGAACATACAGGAGAAGCAGGGGTGGAAACGAGGATTGAAGCCTTTGTAGATATGATTAGATGGAGGGAAGAGCATGAAAATAACCTTTCCGCATATAGGTAATTCATATATCCCAATCAAGGCATTGTTTGATGATCTAGGGGTAGAAACAATAGTTCCTCCAAAATGCAGTAAAAAGACTCTAGAGATAGGAACGAAATATGCCCCAGAATTGATATGTCTGCCACTCAAAATAAATTTGGGAAATTACATAGAGAGTATTGAAAAGGGTGCAGATACGATTGTTATAACAGGAGGTTGTGGGCCCTGTAGATTTGGTTACTATTGTGAGGTACAGAAGGAAATTCTGAAGGATTTGGGATATGATGTTGATATAGTTGTTCTTGAGGCACCCCAAGGAGATAAGGTTGAGTTTTTACGTAGAGTAAGTAAGATTGCAAATACTAAAAACATAATAAAAATATCCAAAAGCTTAAAAAATGCTGTCAGCGTATTAAAAAAGCTAAATAAACTTGAGGAAATGGTACTCAAAACTAGACCCTATGAAGTTTATGAGAATGAAGTTGATAATTTATATAATCATTTTATTAGTAAGCTTGAGAATAGTATAGGATCAAAGGAAATGACGGTACATCTAGATAAAGCTTTGAAAATGATAGAGGAAATACCATTAGATAGGAATAGAGATGTCTTAAAGGTTGGAATAGTAGGAGAAATCTATACGGTAATAGAAGATTTTTCAAACTTTGATATAGGCAAAAAGTTAAATAAAATGGGTGTAGAGGTTCATAAATCCCTTAGCACAGGCGAATGGGTCACAGAAATGCTACTTTTTAGAAGCATTGGTATGTCCAAGGAAATGGAAATATGGGAGGCCGCAAAACCCTATATAAAGACCTGTATTGGAGGTCATGCTAGAGAAACGGTTGGAAATACAGTGTTGTATTCTGAAAAGGGATATGATGGAGTCGTACAGTTAATGCCCTTTACCTGTATGCCAGAGATTGTTGCCATGAGTCTTATGCCAAGCATACAAACCGACAACAATATACCGGTGTTATCTCTAATTATAGATGAAATGACTGGAGAAGCAGGATATCTTACTAGGCTAGAGGCCTTTATAGATTTATTAAGAAATAGAAAAGAAAAAGAATCATATCAAGAATTGCTATCTTAAAAATATAAAGATATGGAGTCCTGAACAGCTCCCTGTCAAGCAGACAGTAGAAATAATAAAAATTATGTATAGCGTCAATCAATAGATTGGCGCTATATTTATGCAGTTAACTTAAATTTATTTTAGATTGATCTTATTCTGTTACATCTCTTATCTTTACTCTAAGATACTATATAAGTGGTTAAAGCATTGGTATCATTTGTTATACATAGTAAGACAGTTCTACTAATGATTATATATCAGTTTATAAGCCGACATAATAAGTAAAAATTGAAATTACTACAGACATAACAAAACTAGTCTTTATAGCTTATTTATAATTAAGATGAAAAGTTCGATAAAAAAATAACAACTTTAAATATACGCTCCATCAGCAAAAAGATACAGAAAAAGTCAAATTGCACCGTCTTGCAAAATTAACTCGAAATTCGTCTTTGTATATTAAAGATTTGTCTATTTTTAGGACTAAAGGGGGATTTGACATGGGATTATATAAACTATTGGAAAGAGTACAGCAAGGAGATGAAGAAGCTACGATAAGTGTATTTTTTAGAATTCATGGAGCTATAAAAAAAATGAGCAAAACACTAGGCTATGAAGAAGCCGAATCAGATATGATAATAGCTTTTCTAGAAACAATCGAGGAAATAGACTTAAATGAGATCTATATAAAAAATGATGGAGGAATTACTAACTATATATGGGCTTTTTTAAGGCATAAATGTGTTGATTTATTCAGGAAGAATGTATCAAAAAGAATTGAAACTACTAACCTAAATCTAGATATTTTAGCGGAAGATGCATCTTGTTTTGTGGATAATAAATTATTTGTTTCTATGCTGCTTAACTCTTTACCGCCACTGCAAAGAACTGTTTTGAAAAGAAAATTTATGCAGGGTTTCTCTGAAAATGAAATAGCTCTTGTTTTGGGGATATCAAGGCAAGCAGTAAATAGAGCCAAAAATAGAGGGCTTAAAAACCTTAGAAAGAGATTAGAAGGCATGGAGTTAAGAAAAAATTGGAAGATAAGATTCTTGAATTAGCATCAGTCCAAGGAATATGGACTATGCTCACCAGAGTTCTGATTTTTTATATTCTGAAAAGCCAAGATGAAAGAGTATGTTTTTAAGAAAGAAGTTTGAAGTAGGGAATTTACAATAGATTAGAAATTGGTAAAAGATTTTAAATTAGAGGTTTACATTTTCGGCAAAAAAATCGTCTTTTATATATGAGATGTACTTAACCGGTTAAACTTTCTCAGATAAAAAAATAAAGGAGAGATAGAATGAGCTTAAAAGGTAAAAAAATACTAATAGATCCTGGCCATGGTGGTTCTGACTCTGGTGCCGTAGGAAAAGTAGATGGAAATAAAATTTATGAAAAAGATCTCGCATTAATGTTTGCAGAATCGGCAGCATCTTATATTGAAAACTATACAGGCGCTACTGTTATTATGACAAGAGATACTGATAAATTTGTTGGAATAAATGATCGTTGGAGAAAAGGATACAACGAAGGTGTAGATGCAGTTATAAGTATACATTGGAATGCAAAAGATAAGGAAACAAAAGGTACTGAAACTTTTTATGCAAAAACTAGACCACAGGATAAATCTTTTGCTCAAACAATCCAAAATAAAGTAGTAGAGTACTTAAATACAGATAATATAGGCGTTAAAGATGATACGAAAACACATGTTGGGAGTTTAGGCGTGCTAAGATATCCTTCAAGTAAAAGTTACCCTAGAGCCTTGGTTGAAGTAGAATTTATTGACAATGAAAGTGCTATGGAAGAATTAAACCGTCCACTTTATGAAACATCTTTAGACTTTGCAACCGCTATTAAGTATGCTCTTGAAGAATATTTTAAATAAATTTGGAGAAAGGGGTTGTCTCATAAAGGAGTCTTATGAGTACAGTCCTGGGGTGTTTCAGAATGAATGAAGTTCGAGGTTTTGAAATTTCAGCGGTTTGGCTAGTAATCCTGTATTGCAATTTATATATTAAACTAAATATCAAATTCCAATGATACGACTTTCCATTCTTCATCAATATTCTTAAAACCTAAACTCAAAAAAGTTGGGGGGCTTATAGGGCTATTTTTTTATCAGTATAGAATTCTCTTATATGAATAGTCATTATACTATTTTCAGCATTATAATTATGTCCTTGTATAATCATATCTCTATATTTGTATTTAGAATATCTATCATGTAAACATACTTCAATGGTTTCATTTTCATACTTATACACAGCAAATATTTTACCATCTTTTTCTTTTAGAATAAATTTATCAGATAATAGTTCTTCTAAAAATTTCTTATCGCCACTCACATGAGCTTCTACAAATCTTCTTGATAAATTGAATATATTAAGAAGGTTTTTATGTTCTTCTTCATATATTTTAAGTTTTGACTGTATATTGATATTTTCTTTTTCTAATTCTTGTATTTTAGAATATAAGCTATTAATTAATATATTCTTATCGTTAAGTGTATTACTAATATTAAAAACATATATAGCAAAGCCAATAAATACAATTAAAACTATAATTAGAGCATATTTACACTCTTTCATTGTCTTAGCCCCCTTCTTTTATGTGTTGGATTATATAAAAATATTCCATGTATTGAAAAATATCATGTCTATTAATAACTTTTGGTACTTACCGAAAATTTATTAAATATTAATTTTATACAATTTAATAAAACTACAACATTACAATTTTACCATATATTTACATGGGGTGGAAGTACTTAATATTTAGATAGATCAACTATAGATTTAGTTGATCTATTTTTAATATCAGGACTGAATAAGAACTTGCATAAAAAATCTTTTACTCACCATGAAGAATATTCTAAACAGTTTTTAAGGCATAAATGCGTAGATTTACTTAAAGATAAAAGAGTATGTTTTTAAGAAAGAGACTTGAAGTAAGAAATTTACAATATGCTAGAAATTGATGAAAAATCTAAAATTAGAGGGTCATATTTTTTCATGTCAATTTACCGGTTGAAAATATTAGTAAAAATTATATTTGGAAGAGTTGTTACTAAATAGCAATTTACAAATTATACATAATAATATGATAGTTTGATAAAAAACCATAAGATGGAAAACGCACAAACACTTCATTAGCAAAAAAATACAAAAAAAGTCAAAATATACCGGTTTACAAAATCAACTCGAAATTCGTCTTTATATATTAAAGGCTTGTCTATTTTTAGGACTAAAGGGGGATTTGACATGGAATTATATGAGATCTTAGAAAGAGTACAACAAGGAGATGAAGAAGCTACAATAAGTGTATTTTTTAAGTTTCATGGAGCTATAAAAAAATTGAGTAAAAAGCTAGACTATGAGGAAGCAGAAACAGATATGATTATAGCGTTTCTTCAGACAATTAAAGAAATAGATTTAAATGAAATATGTATGAAAAATGATGGAGGAATTATTAACTATATATGGCTTTTTTTAAAACATAAAAGTGTAGATTTGTTTAGGAAAAATGTAACAAAAAGGATTGAGACTACTAACTTAAATCTAGATATTATTGCAGATGATACATCTTATTCTGTGGATAATAAGTTATTTGTTTCTATGCTGCTTAATTCTTTACCACCACTGCAAAAAACTGTTCTGAAAAGAAAATTTATGCAAGGTTTTTCCGAGAATGAAATAGCTCTTATATCTGGAATATCAAGACAAGCAGTAAATAGAGCTAAAAATAGGGGTCTTAAAAATCTTAGAAAAAGACTAGAAGAAACGGGGGGGAGAAGCAATTGGAAGAAAAGATTCTTGAATTAGCATCAACCCAAGGAATATGGACTGTACTCACTGTAGCTCTGATTTTTTATATCCTGAAAAATCAAGAGAAAAGAGATCTCCGTCAAGAAGAACGGGAGAAAAAATATCAAGAGATTATATCAAATTTAACGGATAAGCTGAATCTAGTTGAAGATGTAAAAAAAGATGTTGAAGAGATAAAAGAGTATGTTTTTAAGAAAGAGGCTTAAGATAAGTAATTTACAAGGTACTAGCAATTAACAAAAAAGTTTTTTGAAAAAAATTTAAATCAGAGGTTTACATTTTGGGCAAAAAATTCGTCTTTTATATATGAGAGATACTTAACCGGTTAAACTTTCTCAGATAAAAAATATATCATGTGTTAATAAAGGTTTATAACATGAAAAGTATCAGAGATTCAATTTAGGCCCCTTATAGAGTTATGCTAGTATCTATGTAATCAATACAGTATCAGTACTATAAAGAGGCATAGAGAATTAAAGTCTGCCAAGTGTCTCAGAATAAGCTTTCTTTTAGAGAAAGTTGAAAAAATTATAAATATTAAAAGAAGGAGGACAATTGTTATGGGTTATGGTTATGTTGCATCAAAATATTTGGAATCAGAAGCTAATAGGGGGTCATCTTGGCCTGCAACTGTTAAGTTAAACGATCCTGATAGTCACTTGAATGTTAGATTAAAGGCCTCAACAGATGCCGATATTATCGGAAAATTAAAGCATGGACAAGTAGTAACGGAATACCTAGATCGTACGATTTCAAGTAAGTGGTCACGTATAGGGTACTAGTAAGATAGTGTGAAGCCGTAATCAAGTAAAAAGAATCTCCTTCCTGGAAATAACTGTAGAAAAAGCCAGGAGGGAGATTTTTTATGAGCACGTTATCTAATACGTTGCACTGAGAGACACCAAATAGTAAAGATAATTTTCAAAACCATTCTTCATGTAAATTGAATCAATTCGCCTTCAACGTCTATGGCACCTGCAAGGATTTGAATATGTTGTAATGGAGTTGATTTTTTTTCGTTTGTAAACCCTATTTTTATAAAAGATATTGATACTATCAGAAATACTGTAGTTAGAACCATAAATCTTAATGAATTTTTCATAAATATTGATATTATACTAACATCTCCTTAATTTATACTTTTCACATTCTTATTATAAGCACCTAATTTGAAAAATTTGGAGCTTCTCTAATTACAATGCGGCTAACTGTTAAAATAATTAGTAACATTATATTTAGAGAAATAAAGGCTTTTTTCATTTATTAATCCTTCTCGTTGACTTTGATGTATCAATAGACTTTCTTATACCATTAAACTCAAACTTTCTTCTATATTTTAATCTTTTTCTAAGCTATTATTATTTTCTCAAAAACACCCTTTGATATTTTACAATAAAAAGCATGTTGCAACGCTAGAATTTTACCATATATGTACAAAAAAATGAAAGACTTTACTATTTTAAAGTCTAAAATCAAAAAAAAATTTAAATTAGAGGTTTACATTTTGGACAAAAAATTCGTCTTTTATATATGAGAGGTACTTAACCAGTTAAACTTTCTCATATAAAAATATAGAGGATGTGTTAGCAGAATGAAGATCATAGAAACTAACTTGAAATTTAAAAATAAGCTAAAAAAACTTAATAATCCTTCTATGATAATAATTCATCATGCTGAACACATTAGTGCAACTGTATTAGATATACATAGATGGCATCTGGAAAATGGATGGAGTGGATTTGGATATCATTTTCTTATTACAAAAGATGGACAAATCTACGGGGGCAGGCCTGAAAATGCTATAGGAGCCCACACCAAGGGCTACAACAATATTTCTTTTGGTATATGTATGCAAGGGGACTATGGCGTAGAAAAAGTATCAGAGATTCAGTTTGAGGTTCTTATAGGATTATGTCAGTATCTATGTAGTAAATACAGTATTAGCACTATAAAGGGACATACGGAATTACAGTCTACTAATTGTTCTAGATTAAACTTTCCTTTAGGGGAGGTTAGGAATAGGGCATTTGATAAAATTGATACCTATACTGTGAAACCAGGAGATACTCTATGGTCTATAGCAAAATCATTTAACATCTCAGTTGATATACTGATAAATCTAAATGGTTTGAATGGTAGTTTGATTTATCCTAATCAAGTACTTAGGATTATGTAGAAATAATCATAAAAAGTATTAAAATTGTACTTCAAAAAAATTAAAAAAGGAGTTGTTTGTTTATGTACCCAGGATATACTCTTGTAAATGGTTACAGAATCGATGTTGAATATGAGGATAGAATTGTTCGTATAACCAATAATAACAATCTAACGGAGATGTTAGAAAATACTTCAAATGGTTCTGTTAGATTGGCTTCAACAATAAAAAGTTATTACAGAAATCTTATGCTTAAAGATTTAGATATTGCTATTGACTCTTTAGCTATTGAAATATTAGGGCATGTTTATCCAGGACGTTTATTTGATATTATTAGTACTATGCCATTAGTTCCTCAATTTATTAGAGATTGGGCTCAAGGACTTGGTGATAGAACAGATGTCATAGACTGTGGTGAGGATGGCATGGACGATAATAGATGGATATGGGATACACTAGCTACATTCGATGATATTCTTATTTTAGTTTCACCTATTTAATCCATATAAAAGTCCTGCTAGATTTACTAGCAGGACTTTTTACTGATTATTTGTTTTGCTAATAAATATATAGAATAGACAGCAATCAAAGAAAAACCCAACAAAAAAACGATATCCATTAACATCATGGGTTTATTATAGTACTCATAATATGCTTTTTTATGTATATAACCATATAGTGAGAATAGTGTTAAAGGACTTATAAATCCTAAAATCAACATATGATGCGCTATTTTTTTTGATATCTTTACAGTTATGAACCATAAAATCATACTTGTTATGAAGCTTATATAAAAAAATAAAACTTCATTTTGGCTAAAATTTGGAGGTATATCTGATCTTATTAGTAATCCAAAAAAAGAAGTTCATAAAGATAAAAAAATTGATATTGAATAAAGTATATAGTAAATCATTCTATCACCTATAAACCTTTCTATTTTATTTTTGTGTAATTTTAAAAAAAATGTTCAGAATAGTTCTCGAAACTATTGGACCTATAGGGCCCAGTACCAGCATAATTGTCACTAGTTTTTTTATGTAACTTAAGAAAACTACAACACTACTATTTTACCATATATTAACAAAAAAAATAAAAATTTTTATATTTAATAAATAGATCAACCATGATTATGACGGGAGTGATCTATTTTGCATTGGAATTAGATTTTAAAAATTACTTTAAATGAAATTATATCTCAAATTTGATTCTGACAACAAAAGATTACTACAGTTATATATCTTATAGTATTATAGGGCCATAGGTTTAAAATATATTATAATTGATTTTCTCATAATATCAATACATTTTGAAACTTTCTATGAGTAATTTGGGATTAATAATTAAAAAACGGATTATAGAATTATTATTTTAAAGCACAATGCTATAAACATAAAGCTATGGAATCTTTTGAAAAAGAAACCATAGCTTTTAATATTATAAAGCCTTTACTCATTTTTATTTATTAATGATTTTTCACCCATTTCAACGAGCTTTTTAGTCATATACCCGCCCACATAACCTCCATAAAAAACATTCTCACCTGAATTAGTGCCACTTTGATTAGTTAGAAGATTTTTTGTCACTCCTAATTCATTAGCTATTTCATATTTAAGATCATTTAAGGCTTTTGCAGCGTTTGGGTCGATACTTCCTTTAGCCATAATAAGTTCACCTCCCTTAAAAAATACTCTTTATGCCTTATTTTCTCAAGCTATTAGTTTATTGATACGAGGTAATAATAGGGTATTAAAGTTGTTTCGAAACAGGAACTTATAGATTTGGTATAATAAGATAAATGAATATGCAAAGGAGAATATAGATGTACAATTTTAGTAGATATGCTTTTTATATTAAAAATGTAATAATGTTCATAATTCTCATTAATATGTTTATAGGGGTTGATGACGTATCACTAAATGAAGTTGTAATGATAGGAACTTTACTTTTCATATTAATAAATGATTACCTAAGATATAAGATTTTTTATAAAGAAGACAATAAGTATAATATTTCACTTATATTGTCTTTTCTTGGATCAGTATGGATTTTATTTACATATACAGAATTCTGTTTTTACTCAATACTTTTTGAAACAATAGTATATTTAGATGGAAAATTTTTCAAAACCATGTTAATAAGTCATATTGTGATATATATGAGTTCACATATTCATTCTAGAATTAAAACATTAGGGGTATTTTCAATAGATTACGTAAAAGAAAATGGATTGGATTTTTTAATCGGCACATTATTTTATATGATGATTGTTGCTGTATTTTTATATCTAAGAGTAGAATTTAATGAAAGAATTAAAGCACAGAATCTGAACGATGAACTTAATGGGGCCTATAAAAAATTGAGGGAATATTCATCAAGGATAGAAGAACTAACTATTACGGAGGAAAGAGGTAGAGTAGCATATGAGATACATGATTATCTCGGACACTCATTAACAGCGTTGATAATGCATTTAGATTTTTTAGAAAATATAGTAGATAAGGATACTAAGCAAACTAAAGCAGTAATATTGAAATGCCAAAACTTGGCTAGAGACAGTATGAATGGCCTTAGAAGAGCAGTGTATACTTTAAAGGAAGAAAGGGATTCAATGGGTCTAAAGACCTCAATAGATGAACTCATGGAAAATCTATCAATGAATGATGATATGAGTATAGAGGTGAATATGGAAGAGGCCGTTGAAAGAATTTCTCCAGAAATAAAAAACACAATATATAGAACAGTACAAGAAGGGCTCACCAACAGCATTAAGCATGTAAAAACATCAAAAATTTTAATAGATATATATAATGTGCAGAATGGTATAGAACTCAAGATAAGGGATAATGGTAATGGATGCAAAGAAATAATTAAGGGAAATGGACTTAGTAATATTGAAAGTAGGATTTTTGCTGTTGGTGGAAAAGTAACTTTTAAAAGTGGTATAAATGAAGGATTTTTAATAGATGTTTTCATACCCTGGAAGGAGGTTGGGGGATTAATATGATAAAGGTTATGATTGTGGATGACCAAGGACTTATAAGGGATGGCTTAAAAATGATACTGAGCCTTAGTGATGATATAGAGGTTATTGACGAAGCAATTAATGGTAGAGATGCAATAGAAAGACTAGGTATGATTGAGACAGATATTGTTTTAATGGATATTAGAATGCCCGAGATAGATGGCGTTGAGGCAACTAGGATTATTAAAGAAAAGTACCCAAGGATAAAAATTATAATATTAACCACCTTCAATGAAGATGAATATATATTTGAGGGATTGAAAAATGGTGCAGATGGATACATACTTAAGGACGTTAAATCAGACGAGATTATAAGGGCAATAAAGGAGGTCCATAAAGGAAATATTCTCTTACAACCTGAAATAGCTACAAAGGTTGTAAAAGCCCTTAATTATATGAGTAATGGAAGAGGGAAAAGTAATAATGAAGAAAAGCCCCAATATTTAAAAGGTTTAACTCGAAGGGAGATAGAGATATCAAAGTTAGTTGCTGAGGGTAAGAGTAATAGGGAGATAAGTAAAGAATTGTTTATAACTGAAGGAACTGTTAAAAACCATTTGACGAGGATATTAAGTAAATTAGAGCTTAGGGATAGGACTCAATTGGCGCTTTTTATAAATAGAGGGATAAAATAGAAAGCTATTTATCAAAATATATAATATAGGACCCAAGAATCAAAAAAACAAGTTTGAAAATAGGTTGTGATATTTGTTGATGCCAATTAGTCGATATAAGCATATAAAACGCTATAATGAGATAGTTAGGGTATTTGTAAAACATGGCTTTGGTACATTGTTAGATCAACTGGGTATTTTAAAATACTTAAAGATCAAAAAGAAATCAGTCAATAAAGATGATAGGGAGAAACAACTCTCAATAGGAGAAAGGCTTAGATTAGTATTAGAAGAACTTGGGCCAACTTTCATAAAACTTGGTCAAATAATGAGTACAAGGTCAGACTTGCTATCGGAAAACATTATAACTGAATTGGAGAAACTCCATGATTCAGCTCCGCCTTTTCCTTTTGAAGATGCTAAAGCATGCATTGAGTATGAACTAGGTGAAAAATTAGAAGCAATTTTTATTGACTTCAACGAAAAACCTTTGGGAGTTGCATCCATAGGACAGGCCCATTTAGCAAAATTAAAGGATGGACAGCAAGTTGTAGTAAAGGTGCAAAGACCAAGTATAGAAAAAAAAATTGAAGAGGATATAAATATATTAAAGGATTTAGCTTGGTTTATGGATACTCATACAAAATATGGCAAACTATATGAATTTAGCACCATGGTAAAAGAATTTCAGAGTATATTAAGGGACGAATTAGATTATAGAATTGAAGGAGAAAATGCAGAGTTATTTAAAGTGAACTTATCAAAGGATAAACAAATTATTATACCATCGGTTTACTGGGATTATACAACAAGATGTGTATTAACCTCAGAATATATGGATGGTATTAGCTTAAGCAAAATTGAAGAGCTAGAGAGAGAAAACATTGACCGTGAAGCTATTGCTAAAGCCATTTCAAAATCAATATTTGAACAAATTTTAAAGGATGGTTTCTATCATGGAGATCCCCATCCGGGAAATATTATGGTTTTATCCCACACTAAAATTGTTTTTTTGGATTTTGGGATGGTTGGAAAACTGAAGGAAGAGCGAAGAAAGCAGTTTTTAAAAATATTATTAGGAGTTACTTTTAGAAATAGTAGGCTGATAGTGGAAGCTATCATGGGCCTTGATGCAATGACTAAACGGTCTGACATAAAAAGGCTTCAATATGAAATAGATAGTTTAAGAGATGAATATATTGAGTTACCATTAAATGAGATAAAGCTGGCAGAAATATTTAATAAGATTTTTAATTTAGCATTAGAATACAAAATTAAGATACCAAACGAGTTCACAATGCTAGTAAAGGCCTTAGCTACTATGGAGGGTGTTGTTGAGAAGCTTAGTCCAGAGCTAAATATTTTAGAAATTGCCCAGCCTATTGCTAAGAAATTAATGTTCAAGGTCTTTTCACCCAAAACTATTAAAAATGATATAGCAGAAGCTGTATTTGATTATGGGAATATTATAAAGGATATTCCTGATTTTTTCCTTAACTTCCTAAGAAAAATGGAGGATGATGATTATGTTTGGAGTTTCAAACTCAGAGGTTCTAATGAAATTTTAAAGAGATTTGATAAGATAACCAATAAGATTTCTTTTAGTATTGCATTATTATCTCTAAGCATTATTATGGCAGGGCTAATAATAGGCTTTGGAATGGCTGCCAGAGTAGGATCGCAAGCCTATATATTCAATTTATCGATTTTAAAATTAGGATTAGTTGCCGCTGTACTTATGTACCTATGGCTAATATTTTCTATATTTAAAACTGGGCGGTTTTAACCGACCCGTTTTTGTGACCAAAACCATTACTTTAGTGAGATGTAAATCGGCTATCTATAGATTATACTAGGTGTAACCATGCAGGAGGTGTAATTTATGGATAGATTACAGAGACTTAAAAAGCCCATTTATTTGATATCCTTACCAAATTATTTTCTAGGATTTATAATACCTATATATGCGCTGAAGCTAGGCTCAAATGCTGTTGAGATAGGAATGCTTTTTTCTGTTTTTTCTTTTTTAAGTATTATTATGAGACCCTTAGTAGGTAAATGGATGGATCAAAGAGGAAGGAAAAAAGGATTTATTATTGCTCTAGTAACATTTACCTTGGCAAGACTGATATTTCTAGTAGGTAGAAGTTATATATATTTATTTATAGCTAGAATTTTTCAATGCATAGCAGCTTCATTCTTTTCCATTAGTTTAGATGCTATGATTTCTGATATGAGTAGCATTGATGATCGAAGTAAGAATTTCGGAACGATAACTCAATATAGCAGCAGAGGAGCTTTTATCGGCAGCCTTATTGGATTTACAATTTTATTTAATGATATTGTAGATGACTCCTTTAAATTGATTTTTGGCATATACTTTATTACTTCTGTACTAGCTATCCATTTTGCAGTAAGGGATGTAAAGGATAGCATGGGGGAAAAAAGAGAAGTGAAGAATACTAAGATAGCATTTGATAAGACATTTACTAAATATCTTATGATTATAGGGATCCTATCCTTAGCAAATGGTATAACTGCACCGATATTTGTGATCTATTTAAAGGAGCATATTACTAAGGATTTGGGATTAATTAGTCTGATGTTCATACCTGGAGGTATATTAGCAATGTATCTCCCCTCAAAGTTAGGAAAGCTTGCAGATGATTTTGGGCGTAAAAAACTTATGGTTATAGGATTGACCTTTGAAGCAATAATTACTATATTAATGCCCTTTACAAAAAATTATCTTTTCTTTGTTATATTATATACCCTTATTACATTTGCAGGTCTAATGAGTATTCCTGCTCAGAGGGCGCTAGTAAGTGAAATAACTGGTGATAATGAGAGAGGAAGGTCATACGGTCTATATCATCTATCTCTAGGTCTCGGGGGCGTATTTGGACCTCTAATCGGAGGTGGGATTTATCAATATATAAATAAAGATCTAGTATTTTATGTAGAAGGAATAGGATTATTTATAACTACAATTTTTATAATGCTTTTTATTAAATCAGGTAGGAAAATTCTAAATAGAGATATGCTAGAGATATATAAGTAAAAGGAGCTGTGTCATGAAAACATCTTTTGAGTCCAGCTCCTGGAGTGTTTAGGAATGAATGAATTTCAAATAACGTATAAATTTGTTATTGTGAGACGTCTCCTTTAAAACTTTATTTTCCGAATAATAATTATTATTAATAGAAGTGATATAACGGTAATGGTGATGTTGAATATGAGATTATAATTTATTTCTTTTTGAGGTTTCTCTTCAATAACCTTTTGTTCAACTAAGTTTAGTAGATGACAAGACTCTTGAGTCTCATTTTCGATATGGTTTTTATATGAATTTATGTCATAGGACGGCATATGGACATCTGAATTACCAAATAAAATTTTATATTTAGAACTTCCATCACCTTTAAAAACTATTTTATCCACAAGATAGCTAATTTTAATATCGCTAATATTTATTGGTTCATTATCTTTATTGTTTATAATTATCTTTATAACTTGAGGATAGGTCTTAAAACCTTGATATATATCCACACCTATATTTGTTTTTCTAGCTTTAAAACTTTCTAAATCTATTTGATAAATTTCTCCAGAATCAAATTGCTTAAATTCTTCCTGATTTATATCTTTAAAATAGATAAAGTATTTTCTTTTAAAGTTATCGTTACTTATGATTTCTATATCCTGTATTTTAAGGTTATTTTCATTATTAATATATATGATTGTATCATTTTTCTCATTATCCGATTCTAGTGTGTAATGAGCTTTTTTTATGACCTTATATTCATCATAGCTAACCTCGTTAGCGCTATAAATAAGCTTTAAATTGTCAATGACAGTATTTTCAATATCATCAAGGAAAATTATTTTATAATATGTGTATTTGTAAACATTATTGAATGTTACATTAAGATTTTCTAATTCATTTACTCTATAGATCTCATCGTCCTTGATAAACTCCCACTTTACATTATCATAACTTCCATAAATTTCGATTTTCTTAAAGAAATTATCTCTATCAATATTCAGGAATATTTTATTGGCGATAATATCAGTACTTGAATCTTCAGGTGTAATTTGAAAATCCATATATTTTTTATTTTCCTTTGAATCAACATACGAGTGTACTCGCTTTGATTGATACTCAATAAGGGATTCATTCCTATTTTGAAGATATTTATTATATATATAATAGGGAATGAACTCATTCTTTTCATTTACAATTCTAATGTCTGCTAAGTCATTTTCGGAGTATCTATAAATTTCTTCATCTAAAAAGAAGGATTTATATAAGTTTTTATTATTATGTTCTATCTCCTTATAATATTTCCAGTTGTCTATACTTTCATCTGCAAAGCTCGTAAAAAGAGAGGATAGGGAAAATATTAAAGCAATTATGAATTTGAAATTTTTCATTGTGTAGTTCCCCCTTTAAATTTTGAATACTATGCGATTTAGTCATTTAATGAATGATGCTTATCCAAGGTATTTTTAAGTCTCTGATATATAAATGAAATTCCTATTAGGACTATACCAAAACAAAAGTAAGCAATAATTTTTCCCGTTGTATCTAAGAAAGATAAGTCAAATACGAATAACTTTCCTGTAGAAAATATTGAGAGTCCTAGACCAAATCTCCTTATCATCATAAACCTTCGTTTGAATCCATATGCTATATAAACAAGTGAAAAACTTAAGAAAAGCAAACTTATCATTAGATTTATATTAGCTAAATTAAACTGATATACAAGGAAAAATGAAACCATTCCTAATAAATAAATCGCCAATGATAGTGGATAAAATTCTAAACTGAAGCCTTTATTTTTTATTAATTTAAGAATTAAGTCTTTAATATTGAAGAAAACAAAGACATTGTAGACAACTAGTATTATTATTGACAGATATCGTAGAGTATTGTTTTCTATTGAACCGTGGCTAAAGAAGTTTAGCGATACACACAATAAGTCAGTAAATATATACAAAGTAATAGAAATAATATTAACAATACGATCTTTAATTTGAGGTATTTTTGATATTCCGTAAGCAAATAGCATTGTTACAAGAGCCATTAATACAGAGACGTAAAAGTTGTCATAGTGATATGGAAGATTCACATATCTATAATAAAGCCTATAGGTCATTCTTAAGAGATAAAACCATGTATTTATTATAGTAAAGTATTTATAGTAGGTTAAGAATCTTCCCTTTTTAGTGTATCTAAATAGTTCTCGCCCATTTAACACTGGTATATATAATGTTAGGAGATAAATAATACCAAATACCATTAAAGTATACTTTAAATCAAAATATTGAACTTCTATCCAAGAACAGAAATCAAAGACTATGAAGCTAATAAAACATAAAGTGAAAATTGACCAGCCGCCTATTTCCATTTCCTTTGATTTATTCCTTGATGCATAAGTTATTACTAAAAGAGCCTCTATCAACCAGCCTAATGATGTCCACTTTACTCCGAATTGGAATGGTATCATCAAAATTGCAAAGGTCATAGCAGTTATATAAAATAAAGCCTGAGTCTTCTTTTCTTGGGATGTATTTTTACTTATAACCTGCCCAAGGGCAAGATAGGATAACGCATATATTAAGGCTAGTAGTCCTTTGTAGGAGTCATAACCTGCTTTTTCAAATAAAAAATAGACAAGTAGACAATTAGTAACGGTATTAAGACCTAATAGGACTACATCAACAATTTTGAGTTTGATTTTTTCACGTATAGGATAAATGAGTGTAATTCCAAGGTACATAATAAAGGTTAAAATTCCATATCCAATACTGATAAGCTCACTTTTAGATATGAAAGCTAGGTAGACAAGACACGGAATGTTTAATATGAAGCTCAAATAATTTATGTAAGTCCACCGTCTATTAAATGATAATGCTAAAACCAATAGATTTAATATAAACAAATATATCATGGCTATATAAATCTGACCTCCTGACAAGGTTTCAAAAAAAGCATAGCTGAAAAATGGAAGATAACCACCTACAAGAGAAATTCCACATATGGTCATTGAAGCATACCTTTGAGATAATACTAAAGAGACAGCTGTAACGAGGATAGACATCAGAATACTTATAGGCATATTTACTATTTGGAGTATGAAGTAGCTGCTAAAGACTGAAAGATATAAAACACCTACACCTCCTCCACATAAACCAAGAGCAAAAACATTTTTATTCTTTCTATTTAAATACTCTCCTCCAAGAAGAAGAAGTGCCCCCAAAATAAACCCTGATATCCCCTTCATATAACCATTAAACCAAGTTGAATAGGTATACCTCATTGCTGTACCTACAGCTAATAGGAGAAGAATTATACCAACCTTATTGATCCAATTGAGTCCAATTTTAACTTCTATATCATTGTGTTTTCTTTTTTTCTCAATAATTTCTTTACTAATTTTTTCATTTTTAAGTTCGTCATATTCCCTTTTCAATTCATCAATGATAGTATTTTTTTGGTTACCCATCTTTTGTTTTTTAAGCTGAATTTTACTCTCGAGCTCTGACCTTATTTCTTGTATTTTAGAAAAAATTTCTTCTTTGTCTTCATTCAGCTCTTTTTCAGCTAGCTTTGAAATGTTATTAAGTTTATCGATAGTGCCTTTTTCTAGAGCTTCTAATCTATTTATGTTACTATTTGCATCTTTACTAAAATAGAGCTCAATTTTTTTCTTTGAAGCATTTAAAATCCCTATTTTCTCGTCAAGTATTTGCTCTTTTAGAGCAGTTCTTAAGCTAATGTTTTCTTGAGATAATTTCTTGATTTGAGCATCTATTTCATCTAATCTTTTTTTATAATTTCCAATTTCTTTTTTTAATAAAAGATTTTCATTAATGCTGTCATTTACGTTTAACTCACTAATGAGATCTTCATATTGTTTTAATACTTCTTTTTGATTGCTTAATAGATTATCAATTTTATTTCTTATTTGCATATGAAAAACTCCCTTCTTTAATCTAGATCATTCATAGAAAGTTTAAAAAAGTGCAAGTAGTTTTGTTTCTAAGGTGTTTATCAATTTTTGAAGACATACTACGCAGTACGTCAAGAAATTGATGGATGCTTTAGAAACAAAAGGACACATAAGGTCTTGAAATTTTCTATGAATAATCCGGGTTTGATATAGAAGAACTATTTTCTACCATATATTTGTATTTTATTACAAATTATAAAGAAGGTCTATATTTTACTAGAATTATTTGAGGCAAGCATCATATATTATATATGTAGTTTCATAAGATATATGGGCTGGATAAAAAAAGAAAATTCAGATTATTGAAAGTGGATATAATATATTATTAGAATTAGTACTTATGATTTGTTTTTCTATAACACACTAGGAAATTATAAAATTCTTAAAACTACGGATAAATATAATTTCAGTTTCCTAAGAGGTTCGACTTTAAGGAGAGTTATAAATGGATAGGATACTTATTATCTATAAGGAACAATATAGATTTTTAATAGGGAGAGCTAGGAGATATAGATAATATAAAAGTTTAAGCAAAATCATATGATCGAGAAAAAATAGTAAGTATAAAAGAATTTTGGAGAAGAGAAGGTTTTTTTCCAAAATTCTTTTCTTTCAAAATGAACAATAAAGATTTCAAGTAACGGCCTTTATTTTAGATCGTCATCGTCATAGAACTTTGAAGGGTCTATTATATCTACACCATTCTTTATGGACCATGGCATAACATAGGCATTTTGAGTCTTTGATATGATTGGATAGTCATGGGAATTATAGGTTTTGTCTATTAGGTTCATAGCCTCCTCAGCACTAAAATATTTCTTGTCATCAGTATTTTTATGTTTATTCACAGTATTCACCTCGCAACTTTTTTAGGTAAGAAATAATCTGGGACAGATTTTTTAAATATATTATTTCTTTAAATATATTATTTCTTATAGCAGAAAAATTATTAATTGAGAAAAATTTGGTATAATAGAGTTAATAAAGATATAATTATTTTGGGAGTGAAGGAAAAATGACATATAATTCAAAACTGACTTCGGAGTTCTTAGACGAGTTGTTTGATGCTATCTTGTTAGTTAAGACCAGAGAGGAATGTTATAGGTTTTTTGAAGATGTTTGTACTATAAAGGAATTACAAGCGATTTCTCAAAGACTACAGGTTGCAAAGCTGCTAAGAGCTAACAAAACCTATCATGAAATAGAAGAGATAACTGGAGCAAGTACCGCGACGATTAGTAGAGTGAATAGATGTATTCTTTATGGTGCAGACGGTTACAACATAATATTTGATAGAATTGACGAAATAGAGGGACATAATAAAAATAATGCTAAAGAAGAATAAAATATATAGAAAAGTATTGATAATAGCATGCATTCTTGCATGCTTTATTGTTTACACAGCTTCAGGCATATATCTATATGGTAAAAAAAACTATTTGATTAAAGCTGATGCAGCTATTGTATTAGGAGCAGCCATCTGGAGAGAGGAACCTTCACCTGTTTTTAGGGAAAGAATCAATCATGGGATTTGGTTATACAACAGGGGATATGTTAAAAAGATTATTTTTACCGGTGGAAAAAGTGATGGAGAAGAAATGGCAGAATCAATGGTTGCTAAAAAATATGCAGAAAAGAAGCTAGTTCCAAGCGATGATATCTTAATTGAGATAAGTTCTAAAATTACTCAGCAAAATTTATATTATGCAAAACAAGTGGCGGAGAATAATAATATAGACACTTTTATCATAGTTAGCGACCCATTACATATGAAAAGAGCAATGTTGATGGCAGAGGATTATGGATTACAGGCATATCCATCCCCTACACCTACTACTCTTTATAAAAGCTGGAAAAGCAAGTCGGTTTTTCTTGCAAGGGAAGTTTATTACTATATTGGCTATAAAGTATATAGGATATTTGAAAAAGGAGATGTCTCAGAATAACGAATTTCTGCGTTATTTAAAATTCAGGCGACTTGGCACGTACGTCAGTACTAGCCAAACCGTCTGAATTTCAAAACCTTGAACTTTATTTATTCTGAAATACCCTAGGGCTGGACTCGTGAGATTTCTTTATGAGACAGCCATTTTGTCTGTCAATCTTTTTGCGGCTAAATAAGGATTAGGCGATGCCATTATATAGGACATTACAGCGACCCCATTTGCCCCTGCTTCAATAGTTTTTTTTAGATTATTTTCATTTATTCCACCTAATGCTATTACAGGAATATTTACCTTGGTCTTTATGTCCCTAATCATTTCAATGCCTCTAGGTTTTAGACCTTTTTTACAATCGGTTTCAAAAATATGACTGGCCAGAACATATTTTGCTCCAAGTTTTTCAGCTTCTATGGCCTCTGTTGCACTGTGAACTGACAAACCGAATAATGCTCCATTCAAATCTAATTTCTTTCTTTTAAAATCCTCAATGCCTATGTGAAAGAAGCTCGCATTAGAGATTATTGCTGCCTTCAGATTACTATTGATTATTAACTGGGCACCAAAGGAATTGGTTATATTTTTTAATCTAAAGGCTATAGGAAGCAATTCATCATAGGATAGATCCTTTTCACGTAGTATGACGGCATTAGCTCCACCCCTTAGGGCTTCGAGGACTACGCTATAGATATTTCCAGACTTTATTAAGCTTCTATTGGTTATGAGATAAAGCACATTAGTCGTCCTCTCTCAAAATATTAATATTTTTCCCTTCCATAACCTTATTCATATTTCTCATTGAACACATTTTTCCACACATCGTACAGCTGTCTTCGTGCTGTGGAGTAGACTCTTTTCTATATCTTCTTGCCTTTTCAGGGTCAATCGAAAGATCAAACATTTTTTCCCAATCAAGATTTTGTCTTGCTGTGCTCATTTCATAATCCCATTCCTTTGCACCCTTAATATTTTTAGCTATATCAGCAGCATGGGCAGCGATTCTAGTTGCAATAATACCTTCTTTCATATCATCAAGGTTAGGTAATCTTAAATGCTCTGCTGGAGTAACATAACATAAGAAATCTGCACCATTTGACGCTGCAATAGCACCACCTATAGCGCTTGTGATATGGTCGTAACCTGGAGCTATATCAGTAACAAGAGGGCCTAACACATAGAATGGAGCACCATGGCATAGTTTTTTCTCTATCACCATATTTGCTGCTATTTCGTTTATAGCCATATGACCAGGACCTTCTATCATTACCTGTACATTTTTTTCCCATGCCCTTTTAGTTAACTCTCCAAGTACGATTAACTCTGCTATTTGGCTTGCATCTGTTGCATCATTTATGCTTCCAGGACGGCAAGCATCACCAAGGCTAATGGTAATGTCATATTCTTCGCATATTTCAAGAATTTTATCGTAATGTTCAAAGAATGGATTCTCCATATTATTTAATTCCATCCAAGCGTAAAGTAAAGATCCCCCCCTAGAAACTATATGATTCAACCTCCTATTCCTTTTAAAAACCTCAGCTGTTTCTCTATTAATCCCAGCATGGATTGTCATAAAATCAACACCATTTTTTGCATGTTTTTCTACAACCTTTAAAAACTCTTCAGCAGTAATGTCTTTTAATTCTTTATCATAAAAGCCTACAGCATCATATATTGGCACGGTTCCGATCATTGCAGGGGACATATTAATAAGTTTTGTTCTAAACTCTTCAGTTTTACCGTAGGAGCTAAGGTCCATTATTGCTTCAGCCTTTAAATCAAGGGCAGATTGAACTTTTTCAAGTTCTTTATCTATATTATAGCAATCCTTTGAAATACCAAGGTTTACATTTATTTTTGTTCTTAGACCTTCTCCTACACCTTCAGGGCTTAAGGAGTCATGATTTATATTTGCTGGAATAACAACCTTTCCTTCGGCGATTTTTTCACGTAATATTTCAATATCCATATTTTCCTTGGCTGATACTATTTCCATTTCGCTAGTGATGATTCCCTTTCTTGCAGCATCCATTTGAGTTGTATAATTCATAAGTAGATCTTCCTTTCTATATTTAAATTTAATTAGTTTAACATCTCGATTACATATCTATATGCATCCAGTCCTTAAATATGGGTTGATATCCTTTAGCCAGTAACATCTTTTTCACCTCATCTACATTTCGTTTGTCGGAGATTTCAAACTGACTGTCGCTTTTTGTCTTAGATGAATGGCCACCAACCTCCGTAGATACTCCAGCAGACATTTTTGTAACTCCTAGAGGAATGAGATTATCTCTAAGACTTTGGCTTTCCCTTGTGGAAATAGTTATTCCAGCCCTATGGAGAAATAGTCTTAATGCGAGCATTATTTGAACTAAGTCCTTATCATCAACTGGATGAATATCGCTAAAGCTTCCAGCGTGGGGTCTTATTCGTGGTAGGGAAATACTAACTTCGACGTCGGAGTACTTATTTTCAAGATATTCTGCATGGAGTCCAGTGAAAAAGGCCTCTTTTCGCCAATCATCTAATCCTAAAAGCGAACCAATATTTACACTGTGCATCCTTGCCTTACATCCTCTTTCAGGGGCATCTAGGCGGAAGATATAATTTTTCTTTGGACCAGCAATATGAACCCTATCATATATTTCCTCATTATATACTTCCTGATATACGGTAAGGGAGTCTACGCCTGCTGTAATTACTTCCCTATATTCATCTTCAGTTAAGGGATAGATTTCAATTGAGATAGAATCAAAATATTTTCTAATAACTTTTACTGCATCTACTATGTATGAAACAGGGGATTCCTTTTTAGACTCGCCCGTCAAGATCAAGATATGTCTTAATCCTGATAGTGAAATAGCCCGAGCCTCTTTTTCAATTTCCTCCATTGTCAAACTTTTTCTTACAATATCATTGGAAACATTGAAGCCACAGTAGGAGCATTTGTTTACACAATGATTAGCTAGATACATTGGAGTGTATAGCTGTATAGTTCTACCGAAATTTTGAATAGTAAGGCTATGGGATTTTTGTGCAATTTCTTCAATTAGATCTTGGGCAGCAGGGGACAACAGTGTTAAGAAATCGTATTTGTCTAACTTATCTTTATTTAGTGCTTTTAATACATCTGATTGAGTTATCTCTCCAAAGAGATTAGAAAAATCAGTATTTTTCATTTTAAGGTATTCATTATAAAAAGACATTTCATACCACCCTTACTTAGTGTTATTCAAAAAACCAGTTAACGGTGAAGAGGCTTCGGCGTAGCGTCTGGTAGCCCCAGCTTTTGCTATGTAGGCCATTCTTCCAGCCTTAACACTTAGATTAAAGGCTTCACCCATCTTTACAGGATCTCCGGCAGTGGCTATCGCTGTATTTACTAGGACAGCTGCTGCTCCCATTTCCATAGCTTCTGCAGCCTGTGAGGGTTTTCCTATACCCGCATCAACAATGATTGGGAGATCGATCTCATCAATTAATATTCGAACTAACTCCTTAGTTTGGAGTCCTCGGTTTGTGCCTATGGGAGCACCTAGGGGCATAACTGCTGCCGCTCCGGCATTTACTAAACTTTTTGCTGTCATTAAGTCTGGACTCATATATGGAAGTACAATAAAACCTTCCTTTGCTAAAACCTCAGTAGCCTTAATAGTTTCATAGTTATCTGGAAGCAGATATTTATTATCTGAGATAACCTCAATCTTCACCCAATTTCCACATCCCATTGCCTTTGAAAGTCTTGCTATTCTAATAGCTTCTTCAGCGTTTCTTGCCCCAGAAGTATTTGGTAGTAGAATACAGTCCTCGGGGATATAATCGAGGATATTTTCTTCATTGGAGTTTAGATCAACCCTTCTAAGGGCCATTGTGATTATTCTTGACTGAGAGCTTTCAATAACCTGGGGAATAATCTTCTTGTCAGGGAATTTTCCTGTACCGATTAACAGTCTGTTATCCAGCTTTACTCCGCCAATAACTAATTTATCCATTTGCTTACACATCCTTTTCTCCCATTAATATTCTTAAAACTGTATTAGCCTGATGATTAGCGGCGATTGAAACCCTAGGAGCCATGAGACCACATCCTGGCTTTGCTTCAGACACATCGTCGCCTATTAAATAAAAGTTATCTCGTACCTTTTTTGTAACAATGGTGTTGTTTGAAAAATATCCTGCCATTCCAGAAGCTGCTACGATGGTCTTAGAAGACATTTTTTTTAGCACCGTATTTATAAGCACAGCTTTGGAATTTGGGTTGTCGAAGGCTTCAACTATAATATCAACATCATTAAAAAGCTCATCAGTATTTTTTTCATTTATAAAAATATCTTCTGTTTCCACCTTAACAAAGGGATTTATCTGTGAAATTAAATCCTTCATAGCTTCAGTTTTTTTCATGCCTATATGCTTAACGAAGTATTGTTGCCTATTCAAATTGCTAGGTTCAACTACATCAAAATCGATTAGTTTTAGATACCCTATACCAATTCTAGCTAGAGAAATAGCAACATTTGAACCAAGGCCACCAAGACCTGCAATTCCTATCTTTGCAGTCTTGATTTTCACATGTACTCCAGGTGTATGACGAGAAATCATAAGGGCTTCAAGTTCATCATTCGAAGGAATTTCACATCGCTTTATAAGGGTGAGACTATCATGATCTTTAAGTACAGCATCATCCTTTATGATAAAGCCATTATGCACTACAATATCTGCATCTTTCTTGAAGCTGTCTCTTATAGAAAAAGCCGTAGATCCCCTATCTACAATAAAACTCTTTTCATTTAAAAAGATTTTCATTTTAACCACCACCTACGAAGCTAATTATTTCGATTTTATCTTCTTTATCCAGTAGATATTCTGAGTAGCATTCCTTTGAAACTATCTCAAGGTTCACTTCAACAACTACTTTATTCATATCGAGACTCAGATTGTCGAGCAGCTGAAGGATAGTGATATTTTCAAAGTTCATTTCCTCTCCATTTACAATCATGCTAATCCTCCCTTCGATCTAGATTTATATATTTCAGGTTAAAGCTTTAAGTTAAAGTAGAGGTTTAAACTTTTATGCATAAGTTTAAAAAGCTCACCTTAAAGATTGAAGTTAAGCATTAACTTGAACTTGAACTACTTTATATAGAGATTCCAGTAAAGCTATCAGTTGATACACATCCAAAATTCCCAGAAACACTGAGTATTTATATAAACTAAGTTTTACTAGGAACTCTCTATAGCAAATAAAAAAGGGAAGCAGATTATCTGCTTCCCCTCATAACATTTATAGAAATAGACTAGTAAGTAATGAAACCTAGGATACAATATACTTTTTATTTTCCAACATTTTGTAATATAAAATGCTTTAAAATAAAAAATCACAAATTCTAGAGAATTTGTGATAAGTATACGAAAAATACACTGAAAAAAATACTTACTATACACACTTCCCTACGGTGGGATTAACCACGTCAGGTTATGAGGGTCAGAAATAACATTTCTATCTCAGCCTATCAATACAGGCCCCCCTAGTTATTATTCAGTTGTGATTCAAGAAGATTATAACATGGATGATATTTTTTTACAACATAAAAATATGGTTTTAATTTATTGTGATTATGAAGAGTAATGAAGGATATTAAAGAAAAATGGAGAAATATAACAACTATATAAAATATAGCATTTGTTGTAGAAAAGAGATGTTGTAATGGGGTGAAAATATAAGAAACTGCCTATTTTTTTTGAGAGAAACAAAACACATTTTTAAAAGAACTATCTGCTCAGAAAATATTCAGTATAGTATTCAAGAAAGCAAAAACTCCAAAAAAGTTTATGGTACATTCATTAAGGCACTCTTTTGCAAAACATTTAATAGAAGGAAGAACGGATTTAAGATATATGCAGGAACTGCTTGGTCATAAAAGCTCTAAAACAACAGAGATTTATACTCATGTATCAAAAAGCAATATATCTAGAATAAAAATCCCATTGAATAAAATTATGGATAGTTAAAGCAAGTATTTACGAACCAAGGTTCGTAAATACATCTCTAATAAGGAATAAAAAACGAACTATGTTCGTAAATGAAAACGTTATAGGAAATTTTTATGAAGGTATATAATGAGAAAATCAAAAAGTGATGTAGCATTAAAATTACTTGAGGAATGTTTAGGAAATATTGAATCAAATAAGCCGTTAGTAACTCAAGCTGTTCAAAAGTTATTACGTGCTTCGGAACTAATAGATGAAGATGGTACCTATGAATGGTGTGAAAGTCAAATGGGTGAGAAAAAGTATGTTGATTTTTATCAAGAAATGCTAACTAAGTCTGAAAATGATAATTTTTCTCAAAAAGATATGGTAGCTCGTAGCAAAGAACTTGATATAGATATAATCTATCCTAGTTTTCTTGATGAATTAAAAATCAGACTTAAGAAATCTTCTGGAGGACTGAAGGGGATAGCTTTTGCTGAAGAACGATATAATATTTTAGTAAAAGAAAAACGTGGCAATGATAATATATACTATAGAAATCCTTTATCCAGTTATATAAAATATGTCGCACGAGAAACTCATGAACGAGCAAAAGATTTATATAATAAGCTTAATTTTTCACATTTACCAATATCAACATTTGACTTATTACGATACGAGGTTGAAGAAAAATTATTCGATATTGATCCAGAACTGACAGAACAATTATTGAATAGCTTTGGAAGAGTTAGTGGAAGTGCTAAGGAAGATTGGGCTCAAGCATTAACCACTTCAAGAAGAGTAGTGATTTCTCTTGCAGACGCATTATTTCCTTCACAAGTACAACAATATAAACAGCGAGCAGTTGGTGAGCAAAATTATGTTAATCGTTTGTGGGCGTTTATGGATTCTAATATTGAAAGTATTCCAAATAAAGAACTTGCGCAACGTCATTTGGAATACTTAAAGTTTTATATTGAAAAAGATGTGAGATTGTTGAATAAAGGTGTACATTCAACAGTTACACAACTAGATGCTGTGAAAGCGATTCATCATACGTATTTGCTTATCGCAGATATTTTACAGTATATTGACAAACCCAATAATGAAAATGTTGAAATTTCTATAATGGAAATTACTTATAATGAATTATTAGAAATTGGTGTTAAAGATAAAATTGCTAAAAGCATAATTAGATATAGAGTAGATAATCCTAATTTGAACACTAATGATTTAATAGAAATTCAAGGCGTTGGCAAAAAAACTATTGATAAGATTATAAATTATATAACTCCATAAAAACTTCCTATAACACGCCAGTTAGCGACATTCTCAATCAGTGATTGAGCGTTGCGCAACATTTGATAATGAGTGGTTAAGTTATAGCGAGTGGAAGATGAGCAGGGAACGATCGCGAACTGCGGGAACGTTATATGAAAGTGCGACCAGAGCCTGAAATAAAGGCATAAGTTGCATCTTGAGCTGTCTAAGCTTCAGCTTTTGGACTACTCTATCCATTTGGAGTAACTCTACCTACAGGTGCGTCATTAGTAATGATGAGGTGCTAAGCTGTAGGGACAAAGTGAATATTCTACTAGCCTAAAGTAGATGATTGCTAGGGTAAATATACTACTATGATTAAATTAATTGAACTACTGTAAGCCTCGTTAAACGTGAGTAGGGAAATAAGGCTGATACCCTATGACCAAAAGGTGTAAGCTGTGGCTAAATAACTTTTTGTATTGTTTAGCAAATGGACAAAGGCTTCGGGGTAAAGGTAGAATCTAAGGTAGTATGAATTGGTCAAGGTGTAAAACTGGGTAAGACCGTTGATTCCTGTAGAGGTAGGTTTTCCGTAAGGAAAATACAACTATCAGCGGTTATGGGAAAGCTAGAGAAAGCGAAGGTTATCTTGTAATGAGATAAATAGGGGCTTAGAACTTGCCCGAACTCGAAAGAGTGCAGACTTCTAGTAGGTTATTTATGGCATGAGAGGGCTGAAACTTTATGAATATAGAAAAGCCAAAAAGAGATAAAACTCGGGCATCTATAGACTATGCAACTAAATGGAACAGTATTGATTGGTCCATTGTTGAAAGAAAAATTAATAAACTTCAGTCAAGGATAGCTAAAGCGATGAAGAATAATAGAGTAAATCTGGTTAAGAAATTACAGTATCTTCTAACAAAATCATATTATGCAAAATTGTTAGCTGTAAAAAGAATCACCAACAATAAAGGTAAAAGAACCCCAGGCGTTGATGGAGAAACATGGTTAACTCCTTCTAGAAGATATATAGGAGAAATAACATTAACAAACAAAAAGTACAGAGCGTTGCCACTTAAAAGAGTATACATAGATAAAACAAATGGGAAAAAGCGCCCATTAGGCATACCAACATTTAAAGATAGAGCTATGCAAGCATTACACTTACTAAGTCTAGATCCCGTAGCTGAAAGCATATTAGATAAAACAAGCTTTGGATTTAGAAAATATAGAAGTGCAAAGGATGCATGTGAGTATTTGTTCAAATGTTTATCTACCAAGAACTCAGCTGAATGGGTTCTTGAAGGAGATATAAAAGGTTGTTTTGATAATATATCCCACAAATGGATTCAAGATAATATTATCATGAATCGAAAAATATTGAAACAGTTTCTTAAAGCAGGATATCTGAGAAATAATAAGCTGTTTAAAGCAAAAACAGGAACACCACAGGGCGGGATAATATCACCGACTCTTGCAAATCTAACATTAAATGGTATGGCAAAGATGCTCAAGAAAATCTATTGGATGAATGGGGTAGGAACTATAGATAGACAATACAACAATGAAAAAGTAAACATAACAATATATGCAGATGATTTTGTAGTAACAGCAAGAAGTAAAAAGGTACTAGAAGATATAAAGAAAAAGATAGAAGTATTCTTAAAAGATAGGGGATTAGAGCCATCAGAAGATAAAACACAAATAACACATATAGAAAAGGGCTTTGACTTTTTAGGATGGAATTTTAGAAAATACAAAGGAAAATTACTAATACAACCATCAAATAAATCAGTAAAAAGAGTAACAAATAAAATACGAGAAGTCATAAGAAAAAACCTAATGCAAAAGCAAAAAGTACTGATAATTAAGCTAAACCAGATAATAAGGGGATGGTGCAATTATCACAAACATATATGTGCAAAGAAATCATTTCAAACATTGGATAAGAACATATTTAATAGTTTATGGAACTGGGCTAAAAGAAGGCACAGTACAAAATCCAAGACATGGAGGAAAAATAGATATTTTAGTGGAAGCAAAACAAGGGACTGGATATTTAAAAATCAAGATAAAACACTATTATTTGCAAGTGGTTTCAAAATAAGGAGACATGTGTTAATAAAATTTGATGCTAACCCATACTTAGAAGAGTACAGGGATTACTATATTAAACGAAAAGCTTGCTAACCACTGATACTGGTTAGTTATAAATGACTTGAGCCGTATGAGGGGAAACTCTCACGTACGGTTCTTAGGGGAGAACGAGGGGGTAACCCCTCTGACTTACCCGACTCTCAAGTGAAGTAATGCAGAAATAAATATGTTCAGTAAATTTGTTGCAGACAATGAGTGTTGTGCGTATGAAAAAAGAGAAGCATTTGCAGATATTATAAGACTTGGAATAAAAGGTGTTGAAGATAGGATTAAGAAATCAAGATCAAAACTACTCAAAACTTTGACTAAAGATATTCTAATTGCATCGGGATCAATCTATTTAGCTACAAACAATACGATGTTTGATCCAACTCTTGCAAGTTATGTTGCAGTTGGGGGAGGCTTAGAAGTAGCAAAAGATATAATAGCAAATGCTAAGCTGGCAATAAACCTAGAGTCATTAGTGAAAGATGATCAATTCTATTTCTTGTGGAAATTAAAGAAAGATGTACCGAGTGTTTAGAGATTTCATTTTAGACATCATGTAACATGCCAATTCCCAATGTGCCCATTTGAATAGCAGAGGGGGAGATATTTAAGTTAGGATTTAAAGGCTCGAAGAATGTAGCAATAGCTGTATTTACTGTTATCAAAATTAACTTTAAAAGGGGTTGGCAGTGTGGAAAAGGCTCTAAGTGATAAGACTAAAGGATATATTTCCGTTCTTGTAATTATAGTGGCTTTGATTTTGGCTGGAAACACTAATAATAACCCAGAACCTTTTATACAAAGAATATTTAGATCTATTAGAATTGCAAACGGGGCTTTCCATTATGCTGGTCTTTTATTGATAATTGCTATATATAATGGAGTAAGGGGAATAGGTCGTTTCACCAAGGTAAAGTTATCACTTTTTACAAAGTATCCCCTAATCATAACTATTATTATCACTCTACTAAGCTCCAATCTAATAGAATGTGGAGTTAAAGTAGCTAAGTCATTCCCAAGCGGCTTAGATTCTATCTACTATAATAGAGGGGAAAATAGTGAGTCAAAAAATCTAAATTTAAAAGCTAATTTTTTTGAGAATAAGAAATTAGAAATAAACTGTTCTTTCGAACTTGAGAACATGAGTAATGAAGAAAGGGCTTTTTATATTAACCTTTACATACCAGATTTTCTAAAGGACGATATACCTAAAAGAAATCTTTATGCTATAGACCAAGAGAACGGTAATCGGAAAATGTTTACTTTGAAAGGTAAGGAAAAAAAGAAAATAGAAGCTACTTTTGTAGGTAGTTCTGAAAGAGAAGTAAACGGTAATAGCTCCAGTAGTGCTGCAAGTAGATATTTTGAATTTGAATTATTCAATGAAAATGAAACAGTAAAGTTTTTGGAAAGAGAGATCAATAAGTAATTGGTATAAAGCCTTTTAATAAGTAAGACAATGTTGTTTATCAACTTGAAGCTAAGACGGAAATCGATAGGTGGATAATCAAAAAACATTTATGAATTCACTTTCCAAAATACTCAGAATTTTCTAGTTAAAAAGAGTACTACACTTATTATAAAGGAATGTGTAGTAATCTTTCTAATAGTTATTCTACTCGAGATTGAAAAATATGACATAAAGAATATTGATCGTACAATAAAAGAAAGAATTTGAATGAACAATCACTTTTTAAAATCATCATCTTTGTTATACTTCAATTTTAATAGTTCAATATATTTTTCAACTTCTTTAATAGCATCATCGGGAAGTCCATTCACATCAAAGTTATGAAAACCTTTTGTTTCTATTCTATGATACGCAGGATTTTTTATATCTGTTCTGCCATTTTCTTTAACATTTCTTGATCTGGAAATCTTACATTTGTTTCATACTTAGATATAGCAGAATACGAGATATTCATTTTATCAGCTAACTCATCTCTAGTTAAGTTTAATTCTTCTCTTAATGTCTTTAATCTTTCGCCAAAATCCATGAAATTCACCTCTTTGAGCTTATTTTAGCACAATGTGTCCATTATAATTAAAGAAGAACTGGACAAAACGTCTAAAAAGTGAGTTAGATTAGGAGGTAATAAATTTGAGAGTTGAATTAAAGAAGTCCAGACTTGAGAAACGGTTGTCAGTGCCTAAAACAGCTAGGATTTTCAAAATTTCTTCTTCTTTTTACTACAAAATAGAAAGTGGTATTAGAAATCCAAGTATTAAATTAGCAAAGGATATTGCAGATTATTTTGAAAAAGATATGAAAGAACTTTTTTTGATGAATGATTGGACGTTTCGTCTAAAATACTTCAGTACAGCTTAAACCTATTATTCCCAAACTTATGAAAAAAAAAGAAGAGGAACTAAGGATAGCAAGTAAAGAAATGCAAAAGATATTGTCAATCTTGGATGAGAAACAAAGAGATACTATAGATAAATACTTCTGCAAAAATCAAAGATTAGAAGGCAAATATTATAATAAGATTTATGTTCAGGGCTTTAAAGATTGTATAAAACTATTAAAATATATTGAGATAATTTAATGACATAACCACAGCCATAGAGTAGAGTGCTGCTTGTACGGTTTAGGGATGTGGCAAACACGAAACGTTAAAAGTAAGTAGATTAAAAATGGAAAGCGGATTATGAAGCTTTTCTTTTTAGTTTACAGAATAACAAAAACATTATATCGATTAAAATTTGAAGGATATTAAAAATTCTTATAGGTTTAGAAAATTGTAAGATAAAATTATGATTTATATAAAAGGAGCTCTTAAAAGTAATGGAGAAATATAACAATTATATGAGATATAACATTGGGGATTGGAAAGAGGGAGATAATTTGAATTGGTTTACAATAGAAGAAATAGATAGTCATACATATGGTATAAGTGAATACAAGCATTGGGAGAAGACACACTCATATTTATTAATAGGAAGTGAATCAGCATTACTTATAGATACTGGCTTAGGTATAGGTGATATAGAAAGTGAAGTAAGAAGAATAACTGACCTACCAATCAAAGTGGTATCAACTCATTTTCATTGGGATCATGTTGGTGGTCATAAATCCTTTCATGAGATTTATGTTCATCGAGGAGATTTAGAGTGGTTTAAGAATGGATTACCAATTCCATTAGAAGCACTTAAAAAAGAGGTAATTAAAAATATTAACCTAGAAGATTTGCCGCAAGGATTTGACATTGATAAATATAGTGTTTTTAAAGGTGAGCCTTCAAGAATACTGAAAGGTAGAGATATTATTGAGTTAGGTTCTAGAACTGTTAAAGTAATACATACACCGGGACACTCGCCCGGTCATATATGTCTTTTAGAGGAAGAAAAGGGATATCTTTTCAGTGGGGACTTAATATACAAAGGAAATTTGTATGTTAACTATCCAAGTACAGATCCAGTCAAGTTTAAGGAGTCTATAAAAAAATAAAAGACTTTTGTGGGATTAAAAAAATACTACCCTCCCATAATGAAATAGATATTCCTACAGAAATAGTAGGATCAATACTAATTGCATTGGAGGATATAGATAGTAAAGGGCTATTACAACATGGTGGTGGTACATTTAAATATGATGGATTTAGTGTAGCGCTTTAATAGAAGAAGTGTTCCTAAAACACTAATATATAATTACTTTTAATATGTTGTAAACATGATTTAGGTTATATGTATAAGGGCGGGAGATATAAATGGATAAGACAAGTAAAATAAATCTAGTACAACAACGACTTGCTAATATTGGGAAGTACGATTGCAATGTATTTAAAGAGGAGAAAAATGTAGTTGTGAAATCAGAAGATTCATTTTTTGAAATAATCACATTTGGCAAGAATGCGATCATTAGGGCTGACATATCTATATATGATTGGTCTGTAGAACAGTTTTCAACAATACCAGCCTGTGAAATTATGGATGGAGAAAATTTGTTTCTCATTGAAACGAAACTACGAGAGTTTGGTAAAAAGCTCGCAGGAGAGCATGTCAGATATCTGTATCTAGATAACAATAAAGCTATTCACAGGCCTTCTGATTTTGAGTATAGGCTTTTTGATGAAAGCAATATGAATGTTTTGTACAAAAACAAAGGCTTTAATAATGCGCTAAGTTACAAAGATGATGTTATTGCCATTGGAGCATATCACGAAAATCAATTTGTTGCTTTAGCGGGAGCCGATGACAGATTATTAGACCTATGGCAAATAGGTATAGACACTCTATTACCGTATAGAAATAACGGACTTGCTTCTTATCTTGTGAAAACCTTAGCTGATGAAATTGAAAAACGTGGTGCATTACCATATTACACTACGTGGAGTCCAAACCTTGCATCAACAGTAGTTGCTCTTAAAGCAGGCTTTTTACCTGTTTGGGTAGGATATTATTCAAAGGATATATAGATGCGTAATAGGCGCTAAGTTATATTGTTGAGGATAAATATGTCCCTTGCCTTTGTAACCATAGATTAAAAGACATTTCTTCATCAAGTGTAATCATCAGTAATCCAAAACGTTATGTAACAACCTCTTAGCAGCAATTTATAATATATTTTAGGAGATGGTTTTATGAAGATATTAACTTTATTAGGATCCATGAGAAAAGATAAGTATACATATGAGATTGCTAATGCTCTGTTAAGTAACATTAAGCAAACCACTAATGACATCGATAGTGAGATAATTCATATAGCCGATATAGATGTAACAAACTGCAAAGTGATATGTTCTGATTATTGCAGTAATCACAACTTTGAATGCTGTGTAAAAGATGATGTGAATTTAATTTTAGAAAAAATGATTGATGCAGATGCAATAATTATTGGAGCTCCTTTATATTTTAGGGTTCCACCTGCTAAATTTCATACCTTTACTGAAAGATTAGTATCAATATTTTTTAACATGGAGTGTCAAGGGAAGAGTGAATCAAATTCACCTCTTGATAGAAAACCCTGCGCATTAATTGGAGTATCCGAATATTCAAATCCATCACAGATACTTGAATATTTGAATGATTTTATCAATATTCTAAAAATGGATGCTATTAAACTTAAACAATTTCCATATCTCGGTATAGGCGGACAAGGGAATGTCTTTAATGATGGAATATTTAATCCCTTTGAAAATGCTAAAGAAATGGCAAAATTGTTAGTAGAGGTTTGTAATGTGAAGCAGTCTGGCACCGTATAATAAAATATTTCTCTTTGCTACTGATAACCCTTTATGGGATGGAAGTATGTTTTGGGAGGAAGTGTTCTGGAGTACTAGTTCAGGAAGATGGTAAGTACGAAATAGTATATGACATAGCACTATCGTGCCTAAATAGTTAGTTGGAGGTAAAGTATGAAAAGAATTTTGTTATTTTGTATATGTATAGTACTGCTTACTTGTACAGCTTGTAGTAAGCAATATGATCCATATGCTAAATTTAAAGACAAAGATTTAAACTTGAAAAGTGGAGGTAAAGAACTTTTCTGGTTTAGTGGCATACACAATAATAATCCCGAACATGAAATGTTTGATAATATAAAGGAAAAATTTATGTCCTTTAAAGCTGATTTTGTATTAGTAGAAGGTAATTTTAACAACAACATATATACAAGTGAAATCGATGCAAAATTAAAAGGTGAATCAGCCTATGTGACTTATCTTTCCAATGAAAATAATATTGAGATTGGAAGTATAGAACCGACATTTGAAAAACAAACGCAGTTATTGCTAGAAACCTATAAAGAAGATGATATCTTAGCTATGTATATATTAAGACAGATTTATCAAATACAAAGAGAAGATCAGTATGTGGATATTAATTTTTTTGAATATATGACCAGTCACGTAGAAGGTTGGATAACTAAAGATTTTACTTATTGTAGCAAGAATGTAGATAGTGATTTTATCGTTAGAATATTAGAACCACATATTAAGATGAAGATAGACAATGAAAATTGGAAACAAGTAGATGCAAATAGTATTGATTATAGAAATAAAGGAATAATTAATTCTATTTATACCGATGTCTTAAATTACAGAGATGAATATTCTATAAATTTAATATCTGATAAGCTAAAGGATCATAATAGAATCTTCATTATGATGGGAGCAGACCATATTAAAGTTCAAGAAAAAGAATTGAGAAAGCTATTTGATGAAATGTAATTTAATGAGTTTCCATGTTCCATCATATAAGTTAATATGCCAAGTGAAATTTATAGTTAGGTATTTTAGTAGCTAAAGGGAGGATATAGTATGTCGGTTCAGTTTAGAAATTATACAAAACAACCCGGTATTACTAAAGACTATCATAAGGTGAGAGCTTTTTTTATTAAATTAGGGTATACAGAATTTACATATGCCAGATGGGATTGGATGACAACTCATGGATATCTGGATAAGTCTGCAGTAAGTAAAATCGGTATATGGGAAGACAATGAAGACACTGTGGGAGTAGCAACCTTTGATTGTCAATTGGGCCAAGCTTTTTGTCTAGCATTACCAGAATATGCATATCTGAAAAAAGAGATGTTGATATACTCAAAGGACAATCTTGGAAAGAATGGGAAGTTTAGCGTGACCATTTCAGATAATGACTATGAGTTTCAAGATATTGTAGCTGAATTGGATTTTGTAGCTACAAAGCATAAAGAAAGTGATGCAATATTTTATTTAGATAAAATTTCTACAGCATATAAATTGCCTGAAGGATTTTATGTTACTAGTATGCAAGAAACCTTTGACTTATATCAGTACGGACGTGTACTGTGGAAAGGGTTTAATCACGAATTAAATGGCGAAGGAGAATTCCATTTTACAAGAGAAAAAGAACAGGAAATACAAATTGAAATGATTCGTCCAAATGTAGACTTAAGTCTTAAAATAGCTGTCGTTGGGCCAAATGGAAATTTTGTTGCTTATTGTGGAATGTGGTATGACCCAGTAGCTGGATATGCAGTTATAGAACCAGCAGCAACGGACCCAGATTATCGAAGGATGGGACTGGGGAAAGTTGCGGTTTTAGAGGGAATTCGACAGGTTGGAGAACTGGGCGCAAAGAAGGCTTTGGTAGGATCTTCAAAACAGTTTTATTATAGTATTGGAATGCGACCATTTGCCACAGCCAGCATTTGGAAAAAAAGATAGAAGGATATTCATACTTGGAGGGTGAGACGATGATTAAGATTAGAGAATTAACGGAAACGGATATGCAACAAGCCGTAGAATTAAAGATTTTGTGCTGGACAGAAGAGCTAGCAGGTAAGGCTGAAAACACACTTTCTGTTTCACAACAATTGAACTTCTGGATAAATTGGATGAATACAGCTCAAGAAAACAATGATATACGTTTGTCGATTGGTGCATTTGAAAATGATAAGATGCTTGGTGTTGCTTTTGGTAGTTTTGCTGAAACCTTTGACATACCCGAAAAAGGAATAGAACTGAACGGTCTTTGGGTGTATCCTGACCAGCGAAACAGGGGAATTTCTCTCATGATGATTATTTACATATTAGATTTTTACTTGGCGAAGGGTATGGAGAACATGGTTATCTATAACCCACATTATGCACCATCCAATGGATTTTATCGTAAATTTGGTGCACAGGTAGCCAAACAAGTATATCAGATGGATGGTAAACTTTTGGTAGATGTCTTCTTAACAGATATGTTATCAATGAAAAGGAATATGAAGAACTCGCTGAAGAAATATGTAGGACTATAAGAATAATCTTTATATAAAGCAATTCTCATTATTCTTATTTTAAGAAGAATTATTGGAGGAAAAAAGTTATGGGAAAGAAGTCAGTTATTGTTGTAATATGCTTAATAGCTATAAGTCTTTTTTTATCAGCGTGTGATTCTAATAATTTCAAACCAAATGCTAAAAGCAACAGATTAAATCTCGAAAAAGATCAAATAAGGCAAATTAATATTTTTGCATTTCCGGTTCGTTTCCAAGCTTTTAATATCACTGATACTAAGGAAATCTCTACTGTGGTAGACTATCTTATTTCAATAAATCCAATTGAAACAAAGTTGAATCCTGAAGTTTATTTTGGTGGGGGTTACTTAATAAAAATTCAGTTAAAGAATAATACCGAGAGAGTATTTACCCTTTCAGGTAATAAGTTTTTTATGGAAAAAGATAATTTCACATATGAAATGCATTATGAAGAGGCTATTTAAATTGATACAATTGTTGCTGATATACTTGAGAGCAATCAGGATAAAAATGGAGAAGCTTCAATAATAGGTACTATTATATTTGTTAGCTCAGAGAAGAGTGGACGTAATATCTCCTGTATAGTAAAAGGTAAAGATAGTACAACACACAGTATCTATTTGAAAAATGCATATATAATAGATTCTACAGGAAATGGATGGATGATATTGAGAGAAAAAGATGAAGCAAAAGTCTTTTATGAGAGAGGGAAATTATCAGATGATGGGTCTCTTTTGGCATCGACTATGTATATTAAAAAAGGATCACATTAGCTGAAACAATATTAAAAAAACCAAGTCAAGTATGAATTATAGTAGTTTAAAGATTGATACTCCAAGGAATTTATGATTTCGTTAGATATTCAATACCCGTTAACAATATGTCTCGGTGCTATCGGTTCGGTTATGTCTTAAGAATACTAACTGGTAGCCAGAATTGTAAAAATAACTAAGTATAGGGGTAGGTAATAAATCATGAAAACAAAATTATTAATAATACTATTATTTACAATATTGATATTAAGCAGTTGCTCAAAAACTAATGAAATAAGCAAGGAATTGCAGGACAAGAATAAAAATCTAGAAATAGCAATAGCACAGCTTCAAAAGACTAATAATGATTTAAGGAAATCCTTGAAGAAGGAGAGTGAAAAAAATAAAGAACTTTCTAGTGAATTGAAACAGAGAGAAGAAGGATTAAAATATTTAGATACAATTGTAGAAGGAAAGGAAACCCTTACTACATATGAAAATATAGTTTTATATAGATAGAAATATGTCTGTTATACAGAATGATACTATTTATATGACGTCATTTAATTCCAATGAGGTTTATCTTTATAAATATAACTTTATGACTGGTGATTCAGAAATGTTGTCTAATGATGATAAACAAATTAAGCGAATCGAAAAATTATTTCGTTATAAAGATGGATTTTTAACATTATGTACAGAACTAGAAACCTTTAAGCCTATTTTGAAATATTATGATAAGGAATTTAATCTAGCACATACTAAATATATTAATATTAACTCTAAGCATAATAATGTGTCTGTCTATAATGATGGTCGTTACTTTTTCTTACATGATAACAAATTATACGGAACAATGCGTGTAGACGGAAGACATATATATGAAATAGTCGTTATAGATGTTGATTCCTCAGATTTATTATATCAAGCAGAGCATAAGCATAAGAAAGGTAGAATCATTATGACTGATATAAGATTTCAATTTCTTGAAAATGATAAGTTAATATATATGAATTAACTCAAATTATAGTAATCACATTTTGATGCTGAAATACGGAAGTAGATACATATAACTGAAGAGCCTGGTGCGGGAAATCCGGACGCCGGAACTTGTAGCAGAGCGTTGGTCAAATGACGATTTTATGGTGATTGAGATATTTATTTTAGATTCGCTGCTAAATATAGAATGGAGAGTGATTGTGGAGAATAAAAGAGATTTATGGAATTCACAATAAAAACTATTAAGAGAATTATTAAGGCCTAAAAGCTTTAGTGAAGGAATTAAACTATTTTTAGAGCAGCATGCAATGATATATTCATCTGAAATGAGCCAATAAAACACTATTACTTTTGAGGATATATTATGAGAAGGTTTGGATGAAAACATGTTTCGAGCTATGACAAATAAAAAAGGCTGAACTATTGCTTATGGTTTATGGCACTCAACAAGAATAGAAGGAATAACAATAAATATATTAACTGAAGTATTTGGAATTGAGAGCCTTGCGAAGAAGATAAAAGATAGATATAAGGATATAGAGATTATAAAGTTAAAAGAGGATCATCTTGAAGCATAGATGATTTTATCTGCTTCAACTAACATGGTCTTTACAAGATGGTAAAGTTTTTTAAAATCAATTGTTTTATAGAAAGGAAGTGTTAATATGAATAAATTGAAGTTGAAAAATTATATTTTTATGGTTTTAATCTTTTTATTAGGATTTTTAGTAGCTTATATTTATACATACAGCAATAGGAAGAATGCAGAAATCGCAAATTATAAAACCCAGATAGAACAATTACAAGATGAAAACCGTACCTTAGAAAGAAGTATAGACGAATTAGAATCTATTACAAATAAACCTAATAGGATGATAAAACCTGAACCAGCAAACTCAAGCAAAATATCCGAGTATAATCTTCTTGAAGAATACACGATAGATATAGATAAAGATTCAAATAATGAAACGGTTGAGCTATATGCTCAAGTTGAAAAGGGTGAGGATGGCGATTACGCATGGGATGATGGGCAGAGATGGTTGTTATTAGTTAGGGATGAAGAACAAGTTTATACTTTATTTGATGACTATGTTCAGCTTGGTAGGATAGAAGTGCATCCTTATGAATCGTATAATGAGGATAGTACTGGTTTTCACTTGATCACAATACTTAATACAACCGCGGGGATTATTATTAAGGACTATAATTTTGGTAGTAAAAGTGATTATTTCAAAGAAGAATTGATTTTCGAAACAGATGATATTAGTAATTTTACCACTCTTAGAGCTCCGGTTTTCTAATCATCAAAAATTGTCTTTAGATAATGAAATAGGAATAACTCTTATGCATGAACATATTATATGTGACAGTATTGGAGCTGATTATATTAACAATACAAATTATGACGTAGAACATATTGTAAAAACCATGGTTCCATATTTAAGAAAGTTGAAAGAGGCGGGATATGATACCTTAGTAGATTCTACTCTTCCTGGAGAAGGAAGAGCGGTTAAAATATTAAAGGAATGTTCAATACAATCTGGATTAAATATAATAACTAATACTGGATATTTTTATGGAAAAGGAGTTAGTAAAAAGATTAGAGAAAATAATATCGAAAAAATTGTACAAATTTGGAAAAAAGGATATATTGAAGGTATTGATGGAACAAGGATTAAGCTGGGATTTATAAAAATAGTCTTAGATGATGGGAGTATTTCTTCACTTCAAGAAAACATAAAATATTAACAGAATTTATCCCTATGTGTTACAAAAGAGGACTGAAAAAAGAAGAAATACATACTATTATGGTATCTAATCCTGCTAGATGCCTGGACATAGCATGAGAGTAGTATTGTTACGACAGATAACAATATATTTCCATTCGCTATGCACATCTCTTCACTGGAACCTACGAAGAAAAGTTAAATGGGTTCGATTCAGAGACATTGTAACCACGAAACCATTATGTAACAGAAAAACTAATGCAGTAATTTACAATTTTAAATTTATTGAAATTTGAGTATTACACAAATTAGAGAGGAAGAAAGGGTCTATCTTATGTGTGAAAGTGTTGAAATATTGGGTATTGAGTTTTCAAAGCTGACTCTTTCAGAAACAATTCAAAGGATTGACGAGCAAATAACTATGCCCAAAGGGGAGGCCTTTCATATAATTACGGCTAATCCAGAAATTGCTATGCAGATCAATAGAGATCCTGAGTTTAAAAGAATTTCCAGACATGCGGGTTTGATAACACCAGATGGAGTTGGCATTCTACTAGCTGCAAAATTAAAAGGAGCTAATATTAAAGAGCGAGTAACGGGAGTGGAAATACTGCCTGAGTTATTAAAACTTGGTGAGAAGAAAGGTTACTCGATATATTTCTTGGGTGCAAAAGAAAATGTAAATAATAGGATGATAGAGAATATTACATTAGATCATCCTGACTTAATCATTGCAGGAAGGCGTAATGGATATTTTAGTGAAAATGATGAGAATGAAATTGTAGATGATATAAATAAGAGTTCTACTGATATTATGATAATGGCATTGGGATCACCTCGATCACATAAATGGTTTGATAGAAATAGAGATATACTCAATGTGAAAATTGTTCTAGGAGTAGGTGGTGGCTTTGACATTTTGTCAGGAGAAGTTAAAAGAGCTCCTAAAATAGTACAATCTCTCGGTATTGAATGGCTATATAGAAGAATTCAAGATCCATCTAGAAGAGAGAGGCAAAAGGATTTGTTTGTGTTTGTGAAGGAATTATTCAAAGAAGTATTGACTCCAAGAAGGGCTTAGCGGGTTACAATGTAAGATACTTCGTCTAACAAAGAACTAATAATTTGAATAAGTATCTAAAGTGAGGTTATAAGATTTATGAAGAATCAAGAAATTCAGATAAGAGAACTAAGTATTGATGATATTACTGAAAGCTTACTAGATTATTATAATAGATATCAAGAAGTGAGCAAAGTATGGCGTATCGAGAATAATAGGAAGGTTATTAAAGATATAAGTTTTATAGAAGACTGGAATGAAGATGAAAAGCAAACTATTATTTATGGAGAGTTAAAAGAAACATTACTAAGCGGAGGTTCAGTTTTCGGTGTCTTTAAAAAAAATAGATTAGTAGGTTTTGCATCATTAAGTGGTACGCTATTGGGAGAAAAGAATGAATACATACAGTTATTACAATTACAAGTTTCCTATGATTGTAGGGGCAAAGCTATAGGCAAAATGTTATTCCTAAGATGTATAGAAAAGGCCGATAGATTAGGAGCAAGTAAGTTATATATATCAGGACACTCTTCAATAGAAACCCAAAGCTTTTATACTAGGATGGGGTGCGTAGATGCTAAATGGATATATAAACGTCAAGTTGAGCTAGAACCCTATGATTGTCAATTGGAATATGTAATATAGTTTTTAATGATTATCTGAAGGGTATTGGAAAAGCAAGGTAAAAAGCTGTGTATTGAAGTTTATTTATATTTGGCGAAGGAGAAAAATTAAAATGATTAACAAAGAAAATAAAAATGGTTTTCAAAATTCTGATGGTGTTCTGGGTTTCATTGGATCGAATAGTAATGAAATTATGGAGATGTACTTTAAGAAAAAAGAAGTCATACCAGTTCCGAAACGGGAGAGAAATCATATTATTTATCGGTTACTTGAAGATAACTGTGGTGTGATATTCTGCACAGAGGAGAAAAGTGACGATTTTATGTTTGAGTGTTATGAACACTTTGCAATTTTTGCTATTGATAGAGATAGCAACTGTTTTGGCACAATTGGTGGGATCGGAGATGTTGTTGATGACGATTATCCTGTAGGATACGTTTGTAATGAAGGACAGTGTGGTAAAATTGCGGACAATATAAAAGAGTTTTTGGAGCTGGTGAACTTTTATCCTTTTTGGTATGATATTCTAAAATTTGAAAAAATGAAGATAAAGTATTCAATAGCTGATTTAGAAGCTGAACGAATTCAAGACGATTCCCAATACTTAGAGAAGCAAAATGAGATAGCTAAAATTCTTAACTTAAGCAAAAATAATCAGTCGATAGAATTGCTTATATCAAACCTAAAAGATGAACCTAGATTTATAGTGTACGGATTAGATGAAGAACAGAATGACTATGAACATTTAATTTAATCTTATAGAGGCTATGAGTATAATATGTCCTAATATTTAAAATGATACTATTTTTAAAGTATGGATCACGAGAAGTTTGAGAATATGGCGTCTGTGCTATATTTATGTAGGTAAATTAAAAAGGGAAGCGGGTTAATCTGCTTCCCTTTTTAATTTACAGAATAACAAAGATATTATATAGTTTACAATTTGAAGGGCATTAACTAACAAACCCTATAAGCTCAAAAAATTGTAAGATAAAATTATGATTTATATTGAAGGAGCTCTAAAATCAATGGAGAAATATAACAATTATACAAAATATAAGATTTTAGATTGGAATGAGGATGACATAATGGAGAGATTTGATACTGTAGAAACTAACAGATTGATATTAAGAGAGCTGAAAGAAACAGATATACAAGCGGTCCATGAATATGCATCTGATCCAGTTAATTCAATATATGTACCATGGGGTCCCAATACATTAAAAGAAACAGAAGAGTTTATAAGATTATGTATAGAATATCAACATCAAAAGGATAGAGTGGATTTTGAGTTAGCTGTAATAGAGAAAGGCAGTGGTAAATTAATAGGAATCTGTGGATTGCATATCTCTGACAAAGAAAATAGTGGAGGTTGGATTGGATACTGTATTAATAAACCATATTGGAGAAATGGATATGGAACAGAAATTGGAAAAACTCTCTTAGACCTTGGGTTCAATCAATTTAAATTACACAGGATTTATGCCACATGCCATCCTAGTAATGTCGCTTCTGAAAGGATATTACAGAAAATCGGAATGCAAAAAGAAGGACATATGAGAAAAGATGTACGGTTTAAAGGTGGATGGAGAGATTCTTTGCTCTATGCTATTTTGAAAGAGGAATATGATCAATAGTTTATATATAAGGAGGAACACATGAAGACTATTTTAGTTGATGATGAAAAAATAGTAGACATATTAGTAGATTAAGAGAGAAGATTGAATCAAAACTAGATAATGTGAAATACATATTAACAAAACGAGGGATTGGTTACTATTTTAAGAATATTGATTAATTATATAAATTACTTTTTATATGTATTCTTATAATGTATTACTTTTACTTGAGAAGGGGAGAGGGATATTGCAAAAAAAGTTATTGATATGGATGGTTTTATTAGTATGTTGTTTTGTAAATCCCTTTACAGCAAATGCTGATGTCGGTCCCAAACCGTCAATCACAGTAAATGCAGAAAATATGCCAGATGATATATGTTATATGGATTTACTCGTTGAAGGGTTGTCAGGTGAACCGGATGTAAATAGTTTTAGTGATCAGAAGTATAATAAAGAACTAGTTAGAAGATTAAAAGACTATAATGTCAATGGCTGGAGCTCAATTACGGTAAGCGGAAAAATTTTTATGTTTGGAGATATATTGTGTGAAATAGAGGATGGTAAGTGTACTTTGGATTATGGTTATAGGGTACCGGATGAATTCAAAATTATAGTTGTTACAAAAAATGGAGATACCGTTGTGTCAAACAAAATAAAACGCAGAGCATATAATAGCACAGTGTATTTTGATTTTAAGACTGGGAAGGCCACTGAAGAACATTTATTCATACCATATATCCTTCAATTTTTAACGACATGTTCAATTACTATTGTAATTGAAGGGTTAGTACTGTTGTTATTCAGGTTTAAATTAAGAGAAAACTTGAAGCCATTCTTGTCTATAAATATAGCAACTCAAGTCTTATTGTCACTTTTGATATTCTACGGAATGTATACAAAAGGAATATTAGCTGCTTTGCTCATGTATATACTAACTGAAATATTTATATTTGTCTTTGAATCAGTGTTATTTGCTAGATTTTTAAAGCAGCATTCAAAAGTTAGACGTGTAATGTTTTCTTTAACTGCTAATACTGTAAGTTTTATTACAGGCATTATAATAGCGATGCGTTTTTAGAAATATCATGGCAGTTTGCAGTTCTTTTTTTATACAAGGAGATAAACTAGATTTTAGAGATTTATAAGACTAAAGACAAATGATTATAAGAGGTGAAAGGGTATGAGTAAACGTCAATTTAATTTAAATATCTCTCCAGTAGAGGCATTGGATCTTGTAAAAAATCATGTAGATGCGGATTTAATACATGAAGAAGCAATAGATTTAGGAAATAACCGTTCTATTGGAACACTAGTGTTTGAGAAGTACTACATGAGAGTAAGTAATAGAGTGGCACTTATAGTAATAATTGATAATACCAAAGAAATAACAAATGTGAGAGTAATATCTACAGGAAGCTCTCAAGGTTTGATTTTTGGATTTGATTGGGGAGCATCAGATGATTTTACATATAGTGTAGAAGAGCTATTGAAGGAATATATTATTACTTAAACTCTAATGTTAAAATATGATTAGTTGTTTTAATTTAAGGGAGGAATTGTCTATGTATTATGGAGCGAAAGTGAAATTACGAGCATACAAGAAGGAAGATATTAAATTAGCTTATGAGTACTTAAATGACAGTGAATTAAAAAAGTTATTAGTAAACAAAATACCTTATCCTATGATATTAGAACAAGAAGAAAAATGGTTTGAAGATCTTGTGCATTCTAAAGATACCTACAGTTTTGCAATAGAAGACTTAGAAACAGGAAAGTATATTGGTGGGTGTGGAATAAATAATATTAACTGGCTTAATAGAATAGTAACAGTAGGTATATTTATTGGAGATAAAAACTATTGGGGCAAAGGGTATGGTACAGATGTAGTAAAAATTCTTAATAAGTTTATATTTGAACAAATGAATATAAACAAAATTAAATTAAATGTATTTTCATTTAATGAAAGAGCAAAGCGCTGTTATGAAAAATGTGGCTTCAAAGTTGAAGGGGTTTTAAAACAAGAACTATTTAGAGATGGCAAATACTGTGATGAATATGTTATGGCTATACTTTTGGAAGATTGGCGCAAAGAAAATGCAGATATATAATTTGATTAATATGAATCAAATTATATATAGAACGAAAATGAAATGTTAATAGCAAAGTTTGTTTTGATACAGGCATATAAACTAGTTTTTAGTTAGGATGATTTTAGATGTATGATCTTGAATATGCAGATATATATTCTCATGAATATTTTAAAAAATATGATAGTCATATAACACATGAAATTCTATGTAGAAAAATTGAAGATAAAGAAGTAATAATGGCAAAGATATCAGACAAAATAATTGGTTGGTTACGATATGGTTATTTTTGGGATAGCATTCCATTTATGAATATGTTAATGATAGATGAACAGTACAGAGGGAAAGGTATTGGAAAAGATCTAGTGAGCTTTTGGGAAAAAGAAATGAGTTCTAAAGGATATAAGACAATTATGACCTCAACCTTATCAAATGAAGTAGCGCAACATTTTTATAGAAAATTAGGTTACAAAGATTCTGGGAGCCTAATATTAGAAGGTGAAGCATTAGAAATTATATTTACAAAGAATTTATAGAGCAATAAGATTATATGAAAAAATTGGATATACAAGACAAAAAGGTAGAGGTCAAATTAATATGGCAAATTAAGAGGAATTTTAGGATGAAATTTTATTTTGGAGGGTTAATATATGAATTTAAAGGAACTTAATTCTAAAACTATTTTTAGTAGTAAGGTTCAAAACTATGCTGAATACAGGCCTAGTTATCCTAATAGCATAATTGATTTTTTACATGAAGTGGTTGGGCTTAACAAAAAGTCAAGCATAGCGGATATTGGATCAGGGACAGGCATTTCCACTAAGATGTTTTTAGATAATGGAAATACTGTCTATGGGGTAGAGCCAAATAAGGATATGAGACAAGCAGCAGAAAATTTACTGGAATCTTACAGCAATTTCTATTCAATAGATGGCTCTTCTGAAAGCACAAAATTACAATCACAATCTATTGATATCATTACGATAGCCCAAGCCTTTCATTGGTTTGATCCTGAGCCAACTAAAAGAGAATTTTTAAGAATTCTTAAACCAAATGGTTCGGTTGTGTTAATGTGGAATATTAGGAAGTCTGAATCTGATGAAGGTTTTATGGGAGAGTATTTAAATATTATAAGGAGATATAGAGAAAAGGTAAAAATAAAATCCGATGAAAGTGTACTGCCTAAGTTTTTTGACCACAAAAAAGTACATGAAAAAGTTTTTTCTAATCCTCAAATATTTAGTCTTAAAAGATTAAAAGGAGAACTTGCATCATATTCTTATATACCTAATAAAAACCACCCGAAATTCGTATCTATGATGTCAGAGATAGAAGATTTATTTAATAAATACAATGATAATGAAAAAGTAGTTTTGGAATATGAGACTCATCTTTATTACTGCAAAATGAAATAAAATATAAAACGAAAAACTATTAGGCAAAAGTTGACCTATATTTTCCTAACGTCTTATAAAACGTGATAGAGATTTTCTTTTTAGTATTTATAAACTTAGAAGGAGAAATTTTAATGGATATCAATATAAAACATAAAGAGATTAAAGAAATTGTTGAAAAAGAATTATCATGTTCGGCTCATAAGTTAGATCATGTTCTTAGAGTATATAAGCTATGTATCTTACTATCAAAGTATGAGAAGAATGTTGATTTAGAAATTCTGATTCCTGCATCATTGCTGCATGACATCGCTAGAGTAAAGGAAAGTCAAGATAAAACAGGAAAAATTGATCATGCTGTTTTGGGAAGTCAAATGGCTGAGAATATATTAAGGGATTTAGAATATGAAGAAGAAAAAATTGAAAAGATAAAGCATTGTATTATTGCCCATAGATTTAGAAGCGGGAACGAACCGAATACAATAGAAGCCAAAATACTTTTTGATGCTGATAAGCTCGATGCAATAGGGTCAGTTGGAATTGCACGGTGTTTTATGCTAGCAGGACAATTTGGACAAAGCTTATCAAATGATTATATATCTGAAAATACTACTGAAAATGGGAGACTTAAAGATGTTTCAAAACATTCACCGATTATTGAGTATGAGGTGAAATTTAAGAATATACCTAGTAGATTGTATACAAGTAAAGCTAAAGAAATTGGTTCTCAGAGACTTGAATTTATGGATGAATTTTTTAGACGGTTGAGATTAGAAATTGAAGGTATGAAGTAAATCTTAAATTGTGTTATTTGGAGAGGGAAAATTGAAGAAGCTTATCATAATAAATGGAACGATGGGCATAGGAAAGAGTTCAACTTGTAAAGAGCTGAATAAGAGAATAGATAGATCAGTTTGGCTTGATGGCGACTGGTGTTGGATGATGAACCCATGGGTATTTAATGAGGAAAATAAAAAAATGGTAGAAGATAATATAGTTTTTCTATTAAAGAATTTCCTATCTAACTCGACTTTTGAGTACGTGATATTTAATTGGGTTATTCATAGAGAAGAGATTTTTAAATTGATTTTAGATGAACTAGAAGACTATAAATTTCAACTTCATAAAATTACACTGATTTGTTCTGAAAATGCTTTGGTAAAAAGGATGAAAGAAGATTGTAGAAGTGCTGAAGTTATAAAAGTTAGTTTACAGCGGCTTAAGGCCTATGAAAGTATGAACACTATAAAAATAGATACAACAAATAGAACAATTCAAGAGACTGTTGATAAAATCATTGAGATAGTTGATTAACATAGTGAGGCGATTTATATGAGTAACACAATAGATATTACTATAGAGCGAATATGTAAGAGTAATTATCACAAGTTTGATGATATGGTAACTTGGAGGATAGACGGAATTGAAAGATCTGCTGATCAAAAAGAAGAAAGTAAAAACACTGTTTTTCAGGAAGCTTTCAATGAACTTAACCACCAAGATTTCTATACCTATGCTGCAGAATACAAGGGGAGATTTATAGGTTGGATTACACTGATATATACACCTAAAATAGGAAGGTGGAAAAAAGGTATTATCTATGTGGATGAACTTTGGACTGCCCCAGAATTTAGACGAAAGGGTGTAGCCTATAAGTTAATGGAAAAGGCTTTTGAAATTCGACATGAAACGGAGGCCGTAAAAGTAAGATTATATACGGATAATATTCCGGCTCAGAAATTATATGAGAAATGCGGATTAATAGTAAAGAGGAATGCGGTGTTTATGGAATCATATTTTACATCATTAAGGGAGAAGGGGTAAAATGGATCTTAACATTGAATATGAGCAACTAGACGAAAGATATATTGATGCATCAGTAGATTTAGTATTGTCTTCATACAATGAAGAAAAGATAGCTGTTCCTTTTTTACCATGTGAACAAGGATTTTTAGATTGTTTACAAGAATCGATAGCAAATCTTTTTCAAAATGGAGAAGGAATTGTTGCTATTTGTAATAATAGATTAATTGGCTTTCTTGCAGGATTTGAAGTAAATGAATTGTTTGGAAAGTGCAAAGGAATTTATAGTCCCCTATATGGACATGGAGTACTCAGAGAATATCGTAGTATATTATACAAAGAATTATACAGACGAACAGCGGATTTGTGGGTGAAAAAATCCTGTATGACCCATGCAATCACTTTTTTTGCACACGATAAGGAGACTATAGATACGTGGTTTTGGATGGGTTTTGGATTACGTTGTGTGGACGCTATTCGAGAAGTTAAATCGATTGATTCACATAATCCAGCTATAAGAATCAGTAAAGTTGATGTTCGTGACATACTTTCATTGTCAGATATCCATAGAAAGCATAATCAGTACTACAGAAACTCACCTATTTTTATGCCTAGAATGGAAGTAGATCCTATCCAAGACTTAACTGAATGGCTTGAAAAGTTAAATCACCATTTATGGGTAGCCTATCATGATGAAAAGCCGTTGGGATATATGAGAATTGAGCCAAATGCAGAGACATTTATTTCTGAACATGAAAATGTTATGAATATAACAGGTGCTTTTGTTGCAAATGATAAAAGAAAATCTGGTATAGGAATTATGCTGCTAGAAGAAATCCAACAATGGCTTTTACAAAATGGATATCCTCTTTGCGGGGTAGATTTTGAATCTATAAATACAACAGGAAGTAGTTTTTGGAATAAATATTTTACCCCATATACATATAGCATGGTTAGGCGTATTGATGAGAGAATTGAAGCATGATTGAAGGTGACAATCTGCGGGAGCATTAATTAGTACACACATTTAAAGGGTGACCGTTATTAGACAATCGATTATAGTCATACATTAAACTAGAAAGCACAAATAGAAATGTTTATATTTTTCATATAGCAGATTAAATCACCTAAATGGAATTTCGTTGACAGCTGAGTTTGCAAAGGAAAAAGTAGACAAGGCTGTTTTATATTTTGTGGAAAACATAAACACTTAGCATTGGCAAATAATTGAATATTTTGTAAAATTGATATATTATAAAAAGAAAAATTTTCTAGGAGGTAAGAATGGAAAAATACTTAGGAAAGACAGTAAAGGTTGTTATGGATAGACCTTTAGGATCAAGACACCCTGAATATGGTTTTGTTTATCCTGTTAACTATGGATATATTCCAAATACTCAAGCCGGCGATGGTGAGGAAATAGATGTATATATTATAGGAGAATTTGAACCATTGAAAGAGTATAACGGTAGAGTAATAGCTGTTATCAAGAGACATGATGATGATGAAGATAAATTAGTAGTTTCGAAGGATGGATGTAGTTATAACAAGGAGCAAATTAGAGCTTTAACAGAATTTCAAGAGCGCTATTTTGATGGGGAAATAATTACTTATGTAGAAAAAGAGCCTAAGGAAACAATTAGATTTACTGCTAGGGGACTTGTGCAAAGAAAGGATGAAGTTTTAGTTATAGAAGCAATTGACACAAAAACGAAGAAGGTTTTTTATTATCTTCCTGGTGGTGGAGTAGAATTTGGTGAAGAAAGCAGCAAAGCTTTATATAGAGAATTTAGAGAAGAACTTGATACTGAGATCTTGAACATGAAATATATGATGATGGAAGAACAGATTTTTGAATTTAAAGGAGAAAGAAAACATGAGATATGTATAGTATATAAAGTTCAAATGCCAAATGTTTTTTATGAAAAAGACGATATAGAGCTGATTGAAGGAGAAACAGTTGAAAAAGCATTATGGATAGATAAAAGAGAATTTATTAACGGGAATAAAATCTTGTATCCTCAAAAGGTCAAAGATTATTTATAGCAATGTAGATCATGAGTTAGTTATATGTATGTAGGGCTATCAAGAAAAACTCAATAGAAAGAGTGCTTATCTATGAAAAATAATTCAATACAAGAAGCGATAAACAAATTTAATTTAAAAGTAACTAATTTGGCTGATGTGCCAGATTCATATAGTTCTCAAGTAGTGAAACTGACTATAGCAACAGGTGAAAGAGTTATTTTGAAAATACCTTACAATAGAAAAAAGTTATTGAGAGAGTTTGCCGCATTAAACTTATTGAAAGATAAAGTTCTTGTGCCAAAAGTTCTTGATTTCTTTGATGAGGGCTTCGATGGAAATGGAGCGCTTTTATTATCATATATTGACGGTGAATCTATTGTAGGGGAAGTAGACAAAGATATGGCATATCAAATGGGGCAATTGTTAGGGAATTTACATAGTGTAAAATCAGATTATTTTGGGGATATAGAAAGTACTAATATAGTATCTGCAGAAAATGATTGGTGGATGATGATTTCCGATTGGTTTCAGGATTGGATACCATTGTGCGAGAAAGCTCTATCAAAGAATTTTTTGTATAAATGTATAGATCTCTTCAGAGATATGTATGAGGGGTTACCAAAACCAGATGGGCCATGTACTGTGCACCGTGATTATAGGCCTGGAAACATATTAGTAAAAGATTCTAAAATTGTAGGACTTATTGATTTTGAGAGTTCAAGATATGGGTCCGCAGATGCTGATTTTACTAAAATTAAACTTTACGTTTGGGATAAAAATATTGAGACGAAAGAAGAATTTTTTAAAGGATACGCTTCCGTAAGAAATTTACCAGATCTTGAAAGAACATTACCCTTCTACTTGTTTTATAATGCATTTGGAGGAGTTGCATGGTGCGTTAGACGTGGGAACTTAGATGATCCATTTTTTACAGAGAATGTTGAGCAATTAAAGTCTGTATTGAGAGACAGAAGCTAAGTGAGTACAAGGACGTTCTTAAGGGGATGTATACATGATTAATTATGAAGTTTTAAGAGAATTCATTACTCCATATTACACGGATAAGGATATTATGCATGACTTATCACATATTGAAAGGGTTGCTGTTTGTGGTGGAATCTTAATCTAGGTGCATATAGACTTTTATATAAGTTGATAAGGGGGATGGATTATGAGAATTTTACAGATAGATAAGAGTAATGCAGAAATACTATTTGAATATTGGAATTTAATTGGAAATAGCATACCTTATTTTTATAAAACAACATATGAGTCATTCATAAAATCTCTTTTTGATGATGCTTTTAAAGGCATAACTATGTTTAAAAAGAGTTTTGTATATGCCGCAATGGATGGTAATCAAGTTATAGGATTCATTCAGTATGGGATACCTAAATTTCATATAAATTATCAAGGTGAGATTATTCAAGATACTGATATTGGGATAGTTAGAAACCTCTATTATGATAAGGAAAAATGTTATGCTGGAGAGAAATTATTGTCATTCGCACTAAATTTCTTTAAAAATGAAGAGATAGAGAAGTTATATGCTTTTTATCACGTTATGGGTATGAGTTGTAATGGGAATCATGGCAAGTTACACAACGACTATAACTATATAACAGATTTATTTTTCGATAATGGATTTAATGTAGAGCATGAAAATGTATATTATATATGTGATATGCACGAAAAACAATCAAAGGATCAAACTAAGACTAGTATAGAGATTCAAGAGTCGTCCATTAATATACAAAAGATTGAACTGATGAAGGGCGAAGAAAAAATAGGAGATGGATTGATAAAATACTTGGATGACTTAACAGGAATGAAAGATGAGGATAAAATTTATTTGAAATTGATTAGCATCAACAAAGACGTAAGAGGAACAGGGACTGGAACAGAATTTATCAATCAGATAATAAGTTATTGCGTATCTAAAGGATATAGATATATGCATCTTGATACAGCATTAAATAATGTCGTAGCACAAAAATTCTATGATAGAAATGGATTCAAGAACATGGGAATTACAAGAAGCTTTCTTAGAATATTAGACTAGGATCTAAATTAACTGGAGCAGTCGATAATGAAGTATTCTTTTAGAATTGGATTCAGTCACGTTGGCAAATAATCCATCATACAAAGGTTTTGCATTTTTTATTCCTAGAGTAGGAGGAAATGATAGATGAGAGACTATATAAAAACTTTAAGACAACTCATAGGACATAGACCTATAATGCTTTGTGCTACAGGCGTTATGGTTATTGATGATAAAAATCGAGTATTACTTCAATTGAGGAGAGACAATAATACCTGGTGCCAACCTGGTGGAATAGTTGAACCGAGTGAATCTGTAGAAGAGGCAGCCAAACGGGAAGTTTTCGAAGAAACTGGATTTAGAGTTGAGGAGCTTAAATTATTTAAAATTTATTCTGGAAAAGAACAACATTGTATTTATCCAAATGGCGATGAAGCATATTTTGTAAATATAATTTATATTACCAAAAGTTATTATAGAGAAGCCCAGATTGATGAGATTGAAACAAAAAACATAGAATTTTTTCATATTAACAACTTGCCTGTTGAAATTAGCCCTAATTCGATTAACCCCCTAGATGATCTTAAAAAGTATTTAGATAGTGAGAGTTTAGATGAAGTACTTGATTTGTAATGAGATTCAAGCATATTATAAAAAGGCAGAAAGTCTTGCGAGAATTACCAATAATAAGAAGATATTTGACAATCTAAGAGATGTATTTCATCATCCTTATACCTTTGAAGATGCAAAGAATTATATATTGAGAGTTACAAATGATAATCAGACATCAAAAGCCTTCGCTATTGAAGTTGATGGTAAGATTGCAGGTAATATAGGCATATTTTTCAAACAAGATGTATATAGAAAAAATACCGAAATAGGATATTTTTTAGCTGAGGAATGGTGGGACAAAGGAGTAATGAAAAAAGTAATAAAGGCAGTTGTTGACTATATCTTTGAAAACTTTGATATTATTCGCATATATGCTGAGCCATTTGCAGAAAACGTTGCTTCAAGAAAGGTTCTTGAAAAAGTAGGGTTTAGACTAGAGGCAGTATTGAAAAATGACGTTATTAAGAATGGGATTATACAAGATAGTTGTATTTATTCGTTGCTGAAAAAGGAGTTTAGAAGATAGTTAAAGAAGGTAGGGTTCTGTACTATCCATATAACTGAGGAGGAGTAAATTATGATTATTACGCCGAATTTTCACTTTAATGGAGAATGCAAGGAAGCATTAAAATTATACGGAAAAGCATTTAAAGGGAAATTAACTATGTGCCTGCATTATTGTGATGCAGATCCAACAGACATATCCATTGATCAATTGTCGGATGAAGAAAAAAAGTATGTATATCATGCAGAAATGATGATTGGTAAACAGCGTTTTTTCTTCTCCGATCATATAGATGAAATCCCAAAAGGTCAAAATGTATCTATCGTTGTTACCTTTGATTGTGCTGATGATGTTAAGGAGGCCTATAGAATATTGAGTAATGGTGGTTTTGATATCTATCCATTGCAGGAAACTACATATAGTAGTTGCTTAGTATCACTAGTGGACAAATTTGGTTTAAGATGGGAACTTATGACAGAAGGAAATAACTAGCAAATAGCAGAGGAGAAAACTATGGAAAGATTTATGATAGGCCAATTTGGGCATTATGATCGTAAAAAACAAGGCAGAGATTTTAGAGATGAATTTTATGGGGTAGAAGTATGATTGCTAGAAGATGGTACTGAAATACAGGCATTAATTGAGGCATCTAATAATGGCAAACTCAATATAGGAGTTCATTTTCCATTAAAGGCGGGAGGATGGAGATTAAGAGACCCTCAATTTTTATCGAAGGATGATGAAGTTAGAAAAAGCTCTTATGATTATATGAGTGATGAACTTGATTTTTTGAAAGATGTAAAACCTAAATATGTTTTGTGCCATTACCCTAAACCTGTATTGCTAGATGAATCAGTGGATTGGGCAAATTGACGTTTTGCTGATGATACTGAATAGTACTTTGAATCAGACTACTCTTATGAAGATTTTCAAGTAAAAAGTGAAGAGCTTTTTAAGTGGCTATCAGATAAAGGATCTAAAAATAAATTTATACCAGTCTTAGAATTAGATGCATTGAACAGATATGTATATGATAGTGAATTGCTTGAAATTTTATTAAGAAAGTGTTTAGGTATTAAACTATGTCTAGATATAGGCAGATTACACTTACAAGATAAGCTAGATAAAAATTTTGATTCCCATGAATTTACCAAAAGATTTGCAAAGTATGCAGAAGTAATTCATTTGTGGAATGTTAAAGTCACATCATATGCTGTCATTGAGTTTGTTGGAATTATAAGTAAAATGGAGGGACTAAAACTATGAAAACAATAGGTATTTTAGCTGGAATGGGACCACGATCAACATCACCTTTTTTAGAGTTGGTTCTTAATCAATGCCAACAACAGTATGGGGCAAGAAATGATATAGATTTTCCACATATATTAATTTATTCGCTTCCTACTCCTTTTTACATTGATAGAGAAATTGATGAAAGTGCTTTAAGAAAGTCTATCGAAGAGGGGATAAAAAGGTTTGAATCATGTGGTGTTGATTTTATAGCAATACCTTGTAACAGTGCCCATAAATATTTTGACTCCCTAGTAAAAGCAGTTAACGTTCCGGTTCTAAATATTATTGAAGAGACATTAAAGAATATCAAAAAAAATTCTACTGTAACCATTTTTGCCACTGAAACAACGACCTCGTCTAGGCTATATCAAACTGGGATACGTGACTGTGGATGCAAATATCACTTTGATCCAAGTTGGCAGCAAAGAGTAAACGAAATTATTAAAATGATAAAATCTAATAGTAATATTGAGAATATAAGAGAGCAATGGGACAGCCTTATAGAGCAGGTTATTGGTAGTGGAATAGATACAGTAATTATTGCCTGTACAGATTTGAATGTTGTACTGAGTGAGAGTGAAAGGGTTAAAATTGTAGACTCAGCAGAAAGTTTAGCGGCAGCAGTAGTAAAGAAATATTTAGAGTAGGAGTACAATAACAATCAATTACTTTATATGGGATCAATTATGAATGAAGGAGTGTACAAAGTGTTTCTAATTCAGATGGCAGGTTTTCCGGGATCAGGGAAATCAAGCTTAGCTAAGGAAATCTCAAAAATTTTTAATGCAATAATTTTAGATATTGATGTTATTAAGACATCTTTGATGGAATCTGGAATCGAGTCAAGCATTCTGGCAAATGTGTCATATCATACTATGTTTTCCCTATGTGATTATTATTTAAGCTTAAATAGGAATGTTATAATTGATACCCCTTGTTATTACACAGAAACATTAGATAACGGTACAAATTTAGCTAAGAAATATAATGCAGAGTATAAATACATTGAATGTAGAGTGGAAGATTTTGAAGAAATTAATATGAGGCTAAAGTCTCGAGATAGAAAGTTAAGTCAATATACTTCTACAGAAGAGGATGTTTTTTATGATTATATTGATAAATCAAAGCATCCAAAGAATATTAAACCTATTATAGTAGATAGCTCTTTACCTATCTCATCATATATTCAAGATGTTATTGAATATATAAGTCCAAAAAAGTTATAGAAATATAGCTTGATTTATGCAATAAAGGAGACTTGAAGAGTGATTATAGAACTATTAAAAAAGAGATGGAGTATACTTTTAAATAATAGTTAGATTAACCAAAACAAAAACATATACTTACTAATAAACCCAAATACTATAGTGAACAATTCAAGGAGGGGAAAAGATGTTTAAATATGCAGTTGATAGTGTTATAGAGCTTAGATTGCTTGAAAATAGAGATGCAGAAGAATTATTCGAGTTGACAGATTCTTGTAGAGATTATTTGAAAAAGTGGCTTCCGTGGCTAGATGATTCATATAATTGTGAAGATACGAAGGCATTTATTGAAATTATGATGAAGCAATTTGCATCAAATAATGGTTTTCAAGCAGGTATATGGTATAAAGGAGAAATTGCTGGAGTAATAGGATACCATAAAATTGATTGGACGCATAAATCAACAAGTTTAGGATATTGGCTTGGTGAAAAATATGTAGGAAAAGGCATTATGACAAAAGCATGTAGAGCCTTTGTTGATTATGCGTTTAATGATTTGAATTTAAACAGAGTAGAAATTAGATGTGCAGAAAACAACTATAAAAGTAAAGCTATTCCAGAAAGATTAGGGTTTATAGAAGAAGGAATGATTAGGGAGGCAGAATGGTTATACGACCATTATGTTAATCATGTTGTATACGGAATATTAGCAAAAGAATGGAAAGCAAATACTAAAATCTGATAATTTGCATAAGAACATAGTTGTTTGAGATATAATTGAGAAAATAAGGAGATTAGAAATAGTAAATGATAGGAAAGGGGTAGACTATGGGTTATTCGATTTTTGATGAAACAATGGTAGATTTGCCGTGGGTAAAGGTTGAGGAGGAAATAGAAAAAGGTGCAATAGTATTGTTACCTACTGGAGTAATAGAAGCACATGGACCACATATGAGTCTTGGAGTTGACACATATGGAAGCTATATTAAATGCAAGCTAGTGAAAGAAATACTCGATTCGAAAGGAGTTAAAACACTTATAGCACCTCCATACTATTGGGGAATTAACACCATGACTGGAGATTTTCCAGGATCTTTTACTGTAAGAAAGTCAACAATGAAAGCATTAATATATGATATTTTATCTTCGTTAAGGCGATGGGGAGTAACATATGTATTTAATATAAATCACCATGGGGATCCAGGACATTGCACAGCACTGTTTGAAGCAATTGAAGAGGCTAGAAATGAGATGGGGATTAGAGCGTATAGTATTATTTCAGAGTTTGAGGCAAAACGATTTGAATTTTCTGGAGAAG